>TARA_R110002020_G_scaffold399971_1_pt1 | contig 272189 bp, 299 predicted proteins | sample TARA_R110002020 | Tara Oceans TARA_R110002020 (sample SAMEA4396489) | marine metagenome | biome: Westerlies Biome; feature: [MES] marine water layer (ENVO:01000295) within the mesopelagic zone...; material: water (ENVO:00002006), including particulate matter (ENVO:01000060)... | reverse complement strand
CGGGTCGATGCCGTTGAGGGCTGCCTCGAAGTCGGCCTTCGAGACCGGTCCCTCCAGGGCGAGGCGTTCCGCGCCTCGCCCGTCCCATTCGCCATCCGCTTCAGCCTCGCCTTCGTTCTTGCCGGTATAGTATTCGTCCTGGGCCATGTGCTTGAAATAGCTAACGGCGGCAGCAACGGACTTCCGGGCGGAGATGGATGCGACCATCAGGCGTCGTGTTCCCGTGAGAAGGATGTCCTGATGCGCCGGGCGACTTCTGGTGACAGCAATGACGTCCTGCGTGTACCCGCTGTCTCAGGCAGAGGCGCAATCTCCCGGGCAGGCTTTGCGGTCCAGTCGGCGAGCATGCTGGCGGGGCGTATTTCACTGAGGCCTGGATAGGGAAGGGTAATTTCGTAGGCATGCTCACCCGGTCCGATGAGCAGGGCCCGAACCCCTTTCCTGAACGCGCCAAGCCTGTCGGACAGTTCCGACGGCGTGATGACGGGGCGGACGTCCCGTTCCCGGGTCCAGCTGGTCGAGAGATGGCCGCCCGCGCGCGTCTCGCTCTTGCGGTAGTGTTCGACGGTCTGTTGTCCGATCAGGCGGCTGGTGGTTTCGGCGCTCTGGCCCAGATTCATGCGGGTAATGATGTGTGTCCCGATCATTCCAATCCAGGCGTCGGCCTGATCATGGCCATAGGTTTTGCGGATCTGGGAGAGATCCTGCGCGCCCAGCACGACACTGATGCCCTTTGACCGGCCGACATCGAGCAACGTCGAGAAATGGTCGAGCCGCTCAAGCTGCGGGAATTCGTCGAGGAAGAGCCAGGTGCGCCGCCCGGGGTTCTCCTTCATCGCCGGAGAGGCCGCATGCGATGCGAGAAGACCGATGATACCGGACAGCCACGCCTTGGTCAGCTGCGGGAACCGTCCGTCATGCTGCAGGACGATTGGATGGCAAGCCGGATGGCTAAGCCAGTTGCGGACGGAGAAGGCTCGTTCGCGCGAGCTGTTGGGCCAGGCTTCGGCAAGCACGCTGACAACGTTCATGTGGGCCTTGAAGGTCGAGATGATGCTTTGAGTCGTTTTGCTGCTAGGCTCCTTCAGGAACTGGATCGCTTCCGGATGAAAACGCTCAGCGACTTCGAGGAGCGCTTCTGCGTCGGCGACAACCAGTTCGCGCAAGTCTGACCATCCCCAGCAGTCGCTGTGGCAGACCTGTAGGGACACGACACAGGCGATGAGGATCTCGCGCGCGGCATCCGACCAGATACGGTCCGACCGGCTTTCAGGAATAAGCCGCGCAGCGAGTTCTCGGGCTTCCTGCGGTGTCCGGCAGTCGGTCGCGATATCCCATTGCAGGGAACGTGCATCATGCGGTGCGATGATGTTGCCAAGCCTTGGTAGCGTGGCGGTCATGTCGCCCTTCACATCAAGGATAAGTACCTTGTCGCCGCGCTCGATCGCCTGGAGCATGAGATGCAGCATCGCGGTCGTCTTGCCGGCGCCTGTGCTTCCCCATATCAGGAAGTGACGGCTTTCCCGGTCGCGGCTGATCGGAATACCGGGTGGGAATTGCAGCCCGTCGCCGGACTGCCGACATTCCTTTTGCGACAGCCGTATGAGCTCCCTGAGTGCAGACTTGCCCGCCAGATGCTTACGCCCCCTAACGACTTTCGGCGCAGGCCTTTCTGTCATGGCGAGGCGCACAAACCCGAGCAGGCTGAGGAGTGACAGGGCGCCGAGGCCTGCAACGCCGTTATGGCGAAGCTTGAACGCTTCGTAAGTGCCGTAGTACTCCATGACAGCCTGGCAGCGCGGCCAATGGAATGATCCAACGGGATCATGGATGAGCGATGTGATCCGCGCCTTGCCACAGCGATCCATGAAGGCTGCGTCATGGCGGGCGAATGCGCCATCTTCCGTTATGGCGCCCGGTGGCAGCCAGTCAAAGCCGACCGTGTAGGCGCCGCATGCGGCGAAACCGGAGATGAGTCCCGTCAGGAGCAGGGCCTTCTTGAATGAGCGCATTCAATCCTCCTGGCTTGTAGGTTGACCGCTGAGGGCGTGAAGCAGGTCGTCGAACATCGACTCCACATGGCTCAGGGATCCGCCGTTTTGACTGTTGGATTTGGCAACAGCCTGCAGGTCCTGGGACAGGCTCGCGAGCCTCCGCTCGATCTTGAGGAGCCGCTCGGCCTGTGTGAACGGGTCGCCGTCTGTCAGGCCAGACCGGATCAGTTCGCGCGCAACGCCTGTCGGCGTTCCCGAGATACGCCGGGCACGCGCCGCCAACTGATCAATGTCGGACTCGGCAAGGCGGATAGACAAAGGCCGCGTCGGCTCAGACATGGCGCTTATGCGTCGCGTCACCCTGAGGCTTTTCGCACTCCGCCAGCCATTTGAGAACAGTCCGACGCCGGTAGCGTACCGCCGCGCCAAGCTTCATGAAGGTCGGCCCGCCGCCTCGGCAGCGCCAAGTCGCCAGGGTGCAGACGGGGACGCCCGTCAATCTGGCAACCGACGGCGTGTCTATGGCTTCATCGAGCCAGCCCGGATTGTCCTGAAGGATATCCTCCAGTTCCGGAAGGGTGTGATCGGGTTTGGACATGGCACTCTACTCCTCTCTTGATGAGTGAGTTCGAGGCCAGCACGTCGCGCGCAGGCGAAAAAGAGGAATGATTTCGTCTTATTCCATCCCGATTTGTGCATGCGCATCATTGCGGTGGAATTTGCAGCAATGGAGCGCTGTCAGGCGTGATCCGTTCATCGCAGGCGCAGCCTCAGGCATCGCCCCGCAGGGGAGTTTCGCGCTCGTCGAGCATGCCGGCAAGGCGCCTGAGGATCGTGGTCTCATTCGGCACATCGACAGCGTCAAATTCCTGAAGGGCGCGTTCGTACAGCTTGCCAGCGAGTTCCTTGCGCGGCATGTCCGGATCGCTCTCGCTGAACTCCAGTGCCCAGGAGGCGATCGCGGGCCATGCCCCGAGGGCCGGACGGCCTCGTTTGGCCTGGACCGAGTGCCCGTGTTGATCGTTGGCAGGCTCGGCAAGCGGGTGACTGTCGGTCGTTTCGCTACAAGTAAACAGGCGAATGAACCGGTATGACCGCTGGTCCAGCCAAGTCTGCAGCATCCGACGCGGAACGTAGAGCCCTGCGAGGTAGGCGCGCCCGGGTTCGGAATACGTATTGAGCGGCATACGGACCAGTGCCGTCAGGGCATCCTGCTTGCCATGCAGATACATCCTGCCGTCACCTTGCTTGAGAAGCTCGTCCCAGGCGGACGAATCGCCCGGCAGGAATTTCATACTGTACATGACACTGAGCAGTGTCTCGCAGCCCCCTTCGAAATATTCAAAGGGGCGCGGCCTGAGACGCAGTTGCCCTTCGGTGAGCGAGGCGGGCGGCGCTTCGATCGGGATGCGCAGCCAGTTGTCCGGATCGTTGCGCTGTGAGTGATCGTAGTCATTGTCCTCGTACTGGCACGGCGGGTTGAAATCGCCGCGCCAGGCTGCCCGTACCAGCATTTCGAGCATGGCATCCGGTGTCGCGTTCGGCTCGCGGCTCGCCAGAAGCGCGGCTGCAGCGTCGAAACGTATCAGCGTGTCGTCCAGCGGAGAAATGGATTGGCTCATGCCTGACTCCTGTCTACTGAGTTGGGCTAAGCAGGACACGTGCCAAACTTCTCTTTAAAGGGAACATATATCTCCTTAAGATTGTAATAGGGCCACTTCGTCGGGGTCGGCGAAGTGGCGCGCGGCCGTTGCACTACGGGAGTTGTTCTTGTGGTGTAACGGCAGCTCCGCGCGGTGTCGGCCACGATCCGGCCTTTGCACCTAGTGTCCACCGCACGCTGGGCTGAGGTTATTTCTATCCGGCCGATGCGGTTTGACGGAACGCCGACAACTCTCGCGCGACGCGCGCACGATCTGTCTAAAACAGTTCACACTTCCATGACGTAAGTGTCATTGAGCATCGTTACCGGCTCGCCCCACGGGTTCTTTTCTCAAGGGGTTTATCCATGTCATTCCGTTCAATCATCCTGCTCTCGACGAGCTTTGCCATCCTTTCCGGGCACGCCATCGCTCAGGAGCAACCGGCTGAAGACGAGCGCGTTCTCGAAGCGGTTGTCGTGCAGGGCAGCCAGCTGTCGCGCCAGAAGGGCATCGCCGAGAAGCGCGAGGCGCTTTCGGTCATCGATGCGCTCGGCGTTGATGAACTCGGCCAGCTGCCGGACAATAATGTCGGCGAGAGCCTCAACCGGATTGCCGGCGTGTCGATGCTGGTGGAGAAGGGCGAGGGGCGTTACGTCCAGATCCGCGGCATCAATCCGTCACTGAACAATGTCACGATCAACGGCGCCAATATGGGCTCGCCGGAGACCGAAGGTGGCGGACGCAACGCGCCGCTCGACATCATTTCCGGCGGTGTCCTGGGCGCCGTGCAGGTGATCAAGGCGCTGACGCCGGACCTGGATGGCCAAGGCATTGGCGGCACCGTGAACGTGGAGACGAAATCTCCGTTCGACCGTGATGAAACGCTGTGGGGCTATGCAACCGGGCGCTATGGCTTTGAAGATATCACGCCGGACGACCGCGCCTATGGCGGATCGAACCCCTATTCGCTGGATGGCACGATTGCCGGGCAGAACAAGGCGGGAACCTTTGGCTGGCTGCTGGCCGGTTCATGGTCTGACCGCGAATATATCGCGCCGGGCTATTATGCAGATGACTGGGCGAGCTATGAGGCCGACACCGCCACGGGCTCGGTCGGTGGCAATGCGCCGGTCAACGTGAAGAACAATTATTACGTGATCGGCCGTGAACGGCTGAACCTCAGCGGCACTGTGGAATTGCGCCCGACCGACAATTCGAAATATTTCGCGCGCGCCTTCTATGCGACATGGGACGAATACCAGCACCGCAACCGCTATGAGCAGAATTTCGACACCGACGTGGTGTTCGACACGCCGACATCCGGCACGTCCGGCGAGAATCGGATCGCGATGAACATTCGTCTCGAAGAGCCAAGCAAGGACATTTTCTCGCTGGCCGCAGGCGGCGAGAATATCGTTGATGCCCTGACCTTCAATTATGAGGTCAATCTCAACAAGAACAAGCTGGACGAGCCTTACGCATACTGGGAATGGCGCTCAGGCAAGGATTTCGGGCCCAATCACTGGACCCTGTCGGGCGATGGTGTGGTGACGATCACGCCGGATGCGGGCACGCCTGACCGCCAGGACCCGTCGCTGCTCGACTTCCGCCGCGCGCGTTTCCAGACCAGCAAGATGGACGAAGACGGCCTGACCGGCCAGTTCGACGTGCGCTGGGACCGGGATACGGATACATGGTTCAAGACCGGCCTCAAGTTCCGCCAGGTCGACCGGTCATGGGACTATGCGAGGAGCCGTTACGATGGCGGATCGTCCGACCTGAACCTTGGCACGTCGACTGGATTCACCAAGGGCGCCTTCACAAACTGCAACGACGTCATGTGCGCCCCGAACCTGTTCATGGATGTCGACGCGATGAACGCCTTCCTGGCCGATCCGGCGAATACGGACTATTTCGAGCTGAATACGAGCGACACGTTCGTCAGCAATTATGCCTCCGACTATGACATCACCGAGACCGTCCTGGCCGGCTATGTCATGGGTGTGCGCCAGATGGGGCCGGTGCAGGTGATCGGCGGTGTGCGCGTCGAGGCGACGGATGTGGACTCGTCCGGCTACCTGCTGGACGGGGAAGAGGTGGCCAAAATCTCCGATGGCGGCGACTATCTCACCATCCTGCCGGACCTCCTCGTCAACTGGGATGTGATGGACTCGCTGAAAGTGCGCGGCTCTGTGACACGGGCGCTCGGACGGCCGGAATATGATGCGATTGCGCCCCGCTCTTCCTATAGCGAAGAGCTTGGCATCGCGAACCTCTCGATCGGCAATCCCGATCTCGAGGCGCGGGTTTCGTGGAACTATGATGCGTCGGTGGAATGGTATCCGAACGAGCTGACGCTCCTGTCGGCCGCCATATTCTACAAGGATATTTCCGACGATCTCGTTGGCTTGTCGGAAAAATTCACCACGCAGGCCGATATCGTGGCCGAGCTGGCGCGTCGCGGCCTGACGGGTGCGATTGACCCGACCGAGCTCACGCAGCTCGATACATCCACGACGGTCAATGCCGGGTCGAGCACGCTGAAGGGGCTTGAACTGATTGCGCAGACGCAGTTCGACAATTTCCTGCCTGACTACCTGGCCGGTTTCGGCATGGCGGCCAGCGCGACGTTCCTCGATGGCGAGACCGTGGTGAACGGCGAGACCCTGCCGCTGGTGAACCAGGCCGAGCAGACCTATGCCCTGACGGCCTTCTACCAGAACCACGGGATCGATGCCTCTGTCAGCTACGCCTATAATGGCAGCTTCCTGACGGATGTTGACCTCAACAATAGCGACAATGACCTCGACCAGGGCGAGTTCGGCCGGTGGGATGCGAAAGTGTCCTATGAGCTGCGCGAGAACATGAAAGTGTTCATCGAGGGCGTGAACCTCAATAATGAGCCGACCACGGAATTCCAGGGGCGCGTCGAGCAGCGCAAAACGGAATACGAATATGTCGGCAGCACGGTCTACCTGGGATTCAGCTACGGCTTCTAGGCTGGGCCTATTTCACATAACGGACGCCAGCCCCTTTACGGGGGCTGGCTGTCCTCATTCAAGGGGTTTGACATGCGACTTCGATTCCGGGCCATGGCCCTTTCTGTGGCAGGCGGGCTGATCCTGTCGGCCTGCGTCAGTGGCGAAGGCGCGGCTGTGCCCGTGGCCGCCCCGATCGTCGACCTTGAGTTCGTGCCGGACTATATCGCCCCGCCGGTGGCGCAGCTGGAGGCGAAGACCCTGCGTATCTACGACGCGCCGGAAGCGGATCAGGGCGTGGCCGTCGATGCCGACTTTTTCTATGCACTCGACAATACAGTGATCGGCAAGTACCGGCGCGACACGGGCCGGCTGGTGGCGCGCTTCACCGCGCCGCACAAGGGCCTGATCCGGCACATGAATTCCTGCTATGCGCGGAACGCGAAATTGTGGTGTGCGAACTCGAATTACTCGCGCGTGCCGATGGGATCCTCCATCGAAGTGTTCGATGCGGCCAGCATGACGCATGCCGACACGCATTCGCTGGGCATGATGGATGAGGGGTCGCTGACATGGTTCGACGAGATTCGCGGCGGCTATATCGCGGCCTTCGCGCACTATTCCGGCAATGGCGGGGTGCCCTTCAAGGACAGCACGTATTCCAGCGTCGTGACGTTTGACCGCGACTGGCGCCGAACGGGCGGTTGGCTGTTTCCTGACGGGGTGATCGCGCGCATGGCGCCGCATGCCGCGTCGGGTGGGGCAATCGGGCCGGACGGGCTGCTCTATGTGCTGGGGCACGACCTGCCGGAAATGTATGTGCTGGCGCGGCCAAGCATGGGGCCGACCCTGGTGCATGTGGCGACGATTTCGCTGGGCGTGGGCGGGCAGGCCTTCTCCTTTGCCCCGGGTGAGGGACGAACGATCTTCGCAATCGACCGGGCGGGCGGCAAGGTCAGCGAGATCGCGCTGCCGGCTGTGGCGCTGAATACACCGGATGCGCTGCCATTTGAGCGTCAGATGCCCTGAGCCATTGCCCCTGCGGCCAAGCGCCGGCACGCTGGCGCGATGGGTTTCAAATGGTTGCCATCGATACTGCGGGCAAGCTCTGCTACCTCACTGAGGCAGAAGAAGCGGTCTTCATCGTCTGCGGATACAGCGAGTCCTTTGATCGCTTGGCCCTCCGTCTCGCGAGAGACGTGTGAAGCATCACATGCGCTAGCTTGGCGCCGAATAATTATTTTTCGAAAATCGTTCGAAAAATAAGCAAAATACGAGACGCGTAATCGTTTTTCGAATGTCCGAGTGGTAATGCGGAGAGGATTTCGGGTGCCGATGTCGCCATGATGAAAGGGCCAATGTTGATGAGAAAAAGCGGTGTGAGGAGACGCCGGACCGGGTAGTTCAAGGGTCGTTTTTCGGGCAGCGTTTCCGACAATCCGACCTACAGATACGATCTCTGTATTATCGGGGGATTTTAGGCCTCCGTGGTAACCTTGGTAACTTTTTCCAACTTGACCCAACAAAGTGTATCAAAGTGAGGCAAAAATGATATTGTTTTTATTGATATTTCTCAAACTACAGCAACGCAATACAACCCTTGGTATATTTTCCTAATCTGTAGGTCGCGCGTTCGAATCGCGCCGGGGCCACCACGCAATTGACTGCGATTGTTGCGCGGTGCCCGACAGTTTTCCCGTTGACGCACGCCACATCAGCACGTATTTGACCGCCTTCCTACCCCGTGCCCAGATGGCGGAATTGGTAGACGCGCTACGTTCAGGTCGTAGTTCTCGTAAGGGAGTGGAGGTTCGAGTCCTCTTCTGCACCATGCCGCTCTCCGGAGCGGTTTTTTCTTTTCCAAACTCATTACAGTCAAAAGAACCAAGGGTGTGCGCGTCCTTTGAGCGATGCGCGTGATGGCGTTTGGATTCTTGTCCTCAACTCCTTTTGAAACAAGCGGGGTATGGGCCTGTGGCTCAGGTCTGAGGAGACTTGCCGATACTGGCCCATGGATCGATCATGACCTTGCATTCGTGGGTCCGGTGTCGAAGGGCCTCGAATGCGGTGGGAGCCTCCGACAGGCCGACAGAGTCGGTAACCATGCCGCGGGGCGATACATGGCCCGCATCCAGGGCGTCGACGCAGGTCTGGAACTCGCTGACATCATACACGACCGAAAAATGGATGTCGGCCTCGCGTGCGAGGCCCGTGAGCGGATGGAAATGATCTTGGTTGATGCACACACCCAAAACCACGATGCGGCCGCCTGTCTTCACGCAGGCGAGCGAGCGTTGAATCATGCCAGGCAGGCCCACGCATTCAAGGACAACATCCGGCGGACCACCGAGTGCGTTAGCGGAGGCGCTTGCGAGTGCGGCATCGTCACTAGCGACGATGAAAGACGTCGCGCCCATCTCTTCGGCAATCGGCTGGCGCCGGTTTGACGGTGCGGAAATGGCCACACGGCTGGCGCCGGCCAGCCGCGCCCAATAGGCGGCAGCCAGACCTATGGGGCCCGCGCCGATCACCACGACGCGCTCGCCTGGCTGCACTTTCCCGCGTTTTACGCCATGCAGTCCCACGGCGAGGGGCTCGACCAGTGCGCCATCGGCGATCGAAAGGGCAGCCGGGAGCGGCACGCATGATCCGGCGCCGACCTTCACATATTCGGCGAAGCCGCCATTCAGGGCTTCCGTGCCGGCATTCTGCTGGGTGGGGCAGTGATGTGGCGAGCCGGCCAGGCAGGCGCGGCATTTACCGCAGCCGATATAAGGCAGGGCCGTCACGCGCATGCCCATCTGAAGTCCGGAGACGTCCTTGCCTATAGCAACGATTTCGCCGGCGAATTCGTGTCCCCGAACAACAGGCGGGTGCGCCGTCCATATATTGTGTTCTGTGCGGTGCAGGTCCGTTACGCAAATGCCGCAGCGACGCACCTTGATGACGACTTCTCCAGGATCCGGCGTTGGATCATCCAAGGGTTTCAAGTTGAAGCGGTTGCCCCACGCCATGAAAAACAAGTCCACGCATTGCTTTGGCACCTTGCGCTGGGGATCATGAATCCCGCAATTAAATAGTCAAAGCTATCATAATAACGAATCCAGATGGCGCTAGGCCCAATCGTGGTGTGCCGGTCCGGGCCTTTATCGGATAGGCGTGCCTAGTCGTCCTTCAGCGCAGCAAAGTATGTGACAATCATGCGCGCGACTTCGGTGCTGATGTGCTCGGCATCGCGTTCGGGCTCTTCGAGCACCATTTCCATGGCAGCATAGGCAAGCTCTGTGGTCAGGCGCGCGGCAGCGGCATAGCGTTCGCGCGAGATGCTGGGGTCATGTTTTGCCATCGCATCCGACAAGCGCTCTGCCACCATGTCGCGTGAGGCGATGCGGACCTCTCTGAGGAGGGGAATGGCGCGCAGGGCCCGGAGCACGAATATATTGCCCGGAAAGCTGCGTGTGATTTCGTTGACGCCTTCCTGAAGCAGCTGGTGGCTTTCGACTGCTTCCTCGAAGGTTGTCGTATTGAGGCCGCCATTATCGATCCAGACCAGAACCGCCTGGTCCTGCAGATCCATCAGGCGCTCGCCCAATTCCCGCAGGATGGCGTACTTGTTCGGGAAATAGCGATAGAGCGCGGGCGGTGAGAGCCCGGCACGTTTGCAGACGAGGTTCGTGGACAGTTTTTCAAGGCCAACCTCATCCAGAAGGTGTCCGGTCGTTTCCAGGATAAGTTCAAACGTGTCCTGCGCGCGGGCTTGCTGCGGCAATTGCTTCGTCGTCGTGTCAACTTGTGACGCGGACTTTTTCAGAGGCTTTCCGCTGGCGGCCTTGGGCATGCTGCTCATTTCTTTGGCGGTCCCCGGAGTGAAGTTGCACATTTATCTCACATGAAAACGTAACATCATCAAATGGTAATAAAAGCTATTGTAAAAGATATAGCGATCGCTACCCTATCCCAAAGCCTCAGAGGCAGATTGAAAGGGATAGTGTAATGAGATTGCGTCTTCTTGGTACCAGCGCTGCGGCGCTTTTGATCGCCGCGAGTGCATATGCGCAGGCACAGGAAGCTGATGCGGGTGCGCCAGCGCAGGCGGAGACTGAAGACGCCGTTGCTGTGCTTGAGCAGATTGTTGTGACCGCTCAGAAGCGCTCTGAAAATGTTCAGGAAGTGCCGATCGCCATTACGGCCCTGTCGTCGTCGACACTGGAAAAGCAGCGCGTGACCAATGTCGTCTCACTCGACAATCTCGTTCCCGGCCTGCGTATTGCCGCAGCTGATGCGGCTGCAAACCCGAAGATTTTCATCCGCGGCTCGGGCCTCAATGACTTCAACCCCACGTCTTCAAGTGGTGTCGGTCTCTATGCAGACGGCGTTTATATCGGCTCGCCGCTGGCGCAGTTCGCTACATTCTTTGATCTAGATCGTGTCGAAGTGCTGCGCGGGCCGCAGGGCACGCTTTATGGTCGCAACACAACAGGCGGCGCCATAAACGTCATCAGCAAGCGCCCGACCTTTTCGCCCGAGGGCTATGCCGCGCTTGAGTATGGCACCTTCAACGCTGTTGATGCCACGGCAGCCTTCGGCGGGCCGATCGTGGAAGACAAGCTCGCTTTCCGCATCGCGGCCAAATATGCCGAAGACGATGGTTTCAGCACCAATGCGGCAACCGGGCATGATGTGAACTTCACGGAACAGTATGCCGTGCGTGGCTCGCTTCTCTTCACACCTGACAGCGACACGGATGTCCTTTTCACGGTCAATCGCTTCATGAACCGTGGTGGCGCTGTACAGCCAAAATCGCGCGCGCTCTTTCCGTCGGTGCCGGAAGCGGCTGGCCCAGACGGCGTTTGCGCTCCGAATGCCTATCGCAGCGGGCTCTGCACCGATCTGCTCGGTTATGCTGATACCAATCCCGATCCATACAAGGTCGATTCGAATCTCGAAGGTCTCGATAAGGTTGATCTGACCTCGCTCATGCTGTCGGTTGACCGTAGCGTTGGCGACATGACGCTGACATCGATCACGGCCTGGCAGGACGTTAAGCGTAACGCGCAGGAAAATACCGATTCCAGCCCGCTGCAGATGATTGAATCATCCTACATCAACCAGCAGACAGAGTTCTCTCAGGAGCTGCGTCTCGCTTCGGATGTTGGTGCGCTGCAATGGGTCGTCGGTGCGTATTACATGCGCGATACGACTGACAGCAAAAGCGCTTACGACCTTCTGCGTGCCTACCGTCCATTCTTTGTGACGCCCGAGAATCCAAATGGCGCAAGCCCTGAGAATTCGATCGGCGTCTTCGGTTATCCCTACGAGCAGACGACTGACACGTATGCCATTTTCGGCCAGGCCGACTATGAGCTGACACCGGACCTCATCCTGACAACGGGTCTGCGCTGGTCTTCGGACGACAAGACGATGGATTATTCTCGCACCATCGAAGAATCGATTGTCCAGTTTTCGGTCAAGGACAGCAAGACATTCAGCGACTGGTCCGGCAAGGTAGGCCTGAAATACAATCTCAGCGACCTGTCGAATGTCTACGCAAGCTATAGCCGGGGCTATAAGAGCGGTGGCTTCTTCGGCGGCAATGCCGATGACGCCTCGCAGATTCAGCCCTATGCCAACGAGACGGTGAACGCCTATGAGGTAGGCTCCAAGAGCGATCTGATAGGCCAGCGTCTTCGCCTGAACCTGTCCGGCTTCTACTATGACTATCAGGACATCCAGGCTTACTCGACTGTGCTGCGTGACGGGGTCACTGTGCAGGTGCTGGACAATGCGGCCTCCGCAGACATGTACGGCGCCGAAGCGGAACTGACCTATATGCCGGTGCGCAACCTGGACCTGTCTCTGGGGATGGCTTGGCTGCACGCTGAATATGGAGACTACAAGTCTCTGGGCGATGATTATTCCGGCAATCAGATGCCGCAGGCGCCCAAGTACAGCCTGACGTCACGCGCCCAGTACACATTTGAAATGCCAAGCGGCGCCACGATCACGCCAAGCGTTGACATCTCCTATCGCTCTAAAGTGTTTTTCGACAGCACGGAGCGTGAGCGCCTTTCCGATCCGGAGCTGTGGCTCGTCGGAGCCGAGCTCGCTATGACTTCCGCGAGCGGCCATATCGAAGGTGGCCTCTGGGGACGTAACCTCACGGATGAGGCCTACCTAACTTCGGCTAACCCGATCGACAGCCTCGGTGTTGATCTGCTGACTTATTCGCGCCCTCGCAGTGTGGGCATCTTCCTGCGCTACAACTACTAGGATGGCAATGATGTCCGCAGGGCCCTCGGGTGAGATCGAAGCCTCACCCGAGTTTCCGGTCTCAGGCCGGAAGCTCGACCGCAGCGCATGGTCATGGGCGCTCTACCAGGGCGGCCGTGATCCCTATATCGGCCTTATCAGCGGCTTTCTCTTCGCACCCTACTTTGCGACGGAAGTTGTCGGCGACGCTGTAAAGGGCCAGGCGATGATCGCCCAGGTCGGCATCATTTCAGGACTGACCGTTGCCTTCGCCGGGCCTGTGCTGGGCGCGACGGTCGACCTGCTCGGCCCCCGCAAGCCTTGGCTGGGGCTTTGTACATTGCTTGCTATTCCTCTGATGCTGAGTCTGTGGTTCGCGCTGCCCGGCGGAACGCTTCTGTCGCCTTGGACCGTTGCCGGCATCTTGGCCGCCATTGCCGTGCTCCTGTCCTGCGGTGAAGTTCTCTTCTCTTCCATGCTGACCTATGCTGCAAAACCGCGCATGCAGCCCATGGCGTCAGGGCTGGCCTTGTCACTTGGCAACGTGACATCGATCGCTCTGCTGCTCTTCATCCTTTTCGCTTTCATGCTGCCGGAAACGCCCTTGCTTGGTCTGTCAAAGGAAACGCATGAGCCGGACAGGATCGTGCCGATCCTCGTGGCGGCGACATTTGCGCTGTGCGCCATCCCCATGTTCCTGTTCAGCCGTGACGCGCCATCCGTGGCCAAAAAGGCATCGCTGAAATCCATTCTGGGCGGGGTCAAATCGCTGATCGTGCTGGTCAGGAATGCAAAAGATAATTCCGATGCGATGATATACCTGCTGGCCCGGACCCTGGCGCAGGATGCTGGCGGTGTTCTCCTTGTCCTCTGCGGCGTCTACGCGGCCGGCGTGATGGGCTGGGGCGCAACCGAGATGCTGGTCTATGGATTGCTTGGGTGCGTTGCAGGATTCATTGGTGGCTTTGCAGCTGGCTGGCTGGACGAGATGTTCGGGCCGAAAGTGGCTTTCCAGATCGAGATCGCCGGATCGGTTCTGGGGCTCATCGGTATTATTGGCGCTGCGCCTGACCAGATCCTGTTTATTCATATCTCCGATCCGGTTGCCTTGTGGAACGGACCCATGTTCACGACAGCGCCGGAAATGGCATTCCTGCTCTGCGGCTTTTTCGGCTTCGTGTTCCAGATCGCGGCTTGGTCATCCAGCCGTACACTGCTGACGCGCATCGCGCCGAAGTCGCAGATGGGCGCTTTCTTCGGCCTTGCTGCGCTGGCTGGCAACAGCACAAGCTGGCTTGGCCCGCTCTTCGTCGGCATATTTACCAGCGTGTTCAAATCCCAGCAGGCCGGGTTTATCCCCGTGACCGTACTTTTTGCCGCCGGCTTCTTCCTGCTCTTCCTTGTGAAAGGCGGCGGGCGGGAAATCGATCCCGCCTGACGCAGAGGCGCATGACGCTCAGGGCGAAGGGCTCAGCCCTCCGCCCGGCGTGTCACACCAAACTTGTCCAGCACATTGCGGGTGATCGCTGCGACGAAGGGGTCCTTCGCAGCAAGGCCGTGCGCCCATTCCGTTGTGCCGGAGTTGAAGACTTCGCCTTTGCCGCGTTTGAAGCTCGTGATCATTGTATGTCCCCGCAGGACGCGCTGCTGCGACTCCGGCGAGCGGTCGCCATAAGTCACTGCGGCGATGACATCGAGTTTCTCCGGCGGGATCATCGCGGCATATCCAGTCTCTGCGTCTTCACCAAAAGCCACCGGTGCAAGTGCAATGATCTCGAGGTTCGCTGGCACGCCCAGCGTCGGAATGGCGCGTGGCAGGCCATCCTTGCCGAACTCGAACAGGCAGCCGTCACTCTCATAACCGATGAGCGGAATGTCACCGCCCAGCACGTCACCATAGAACAGGTCGGACCCTTCAAGCGCCCAGTGGCGATCATTGTAGACAGTGAACCCGCCCTGGCCGCGTGACACGCACATGCCCAGACGGTGATAGCCGCCGAAATTGAAGCTGAGGCCTGTCAGCTCTGCTTCTGGCGCGCCAAAGGCCGCGTGAGACCAGAGGTGGGTTGCCTGATCGGTCGGCACGTCTTCCGCCTCGAAGCCCTTCCACTTGTGGCAGACATAGGTGCGACCATCGTCTTCCCAGCGCACTTTCCAAAAGCAGGTATTGCCCGAGAGGATGGCCACATTGCCACCCGCATCGACAAAGCGCTCGACTTGGGCGCGTTCATTGCCGGACCAGTATTCGCTGTGGCCGATAAAGTAGGCGGATTCATAGTTTTCGAGGATCGCTTGATCGACGTCGAGATCGTAGTCCGTCACGAAGTCTAGCACATAGCCCTCAGTCTCCGCCCAGGCGACGAACGCATGTTCCCATTTGTGCAGGAAACCGGCAGAGCCATCATAGGGTGACACACCGTGCTCGCGCATGAATTTCGGATCAGCCGCCCATGGCTTTTCCTTGAACTCACGCTTGCGCATGTTGACCAGACGTGGCGGATTTTCCGGTGGCGCAATGATCATCTGGACGAAGGGGCGCTGCGTGGAGAGGACGCCGATTGCCTCATCCATGGCCTGCGCAAACGGGACGGTGCCGTTCATCAAGCCTGTCACGTTCGAGTAGGCGTTTGCGCCTCCCCACCAGTTGTAGGAATGATAAGTGTTCGTGGAAATGACCATGACGGCCTTCGAGCCCGTCGTGCCGGGCGCTGGACGTATACAGACAAAATGGTGTGTCTGTTCGCCGGCCGCATCCGTCAGGCAGATATCGTAATATCCAGACTTCCAGTCTGCGCCTGCTGTTACCTCCAGTGCTGCGGGCCAGCCGCAGCCGTCCCGGTCAACATGTGGCGGCACGGGATAGTCGCCTGCCTCAATGCCATCCATGGTCAGCACGGTTTCGCGCGCAGCGCCGATACGGGCGATGTCCAGTCGGCACGGCCCGTTCGAGACCGTTATGTGGAGGGCGAATGACTCGCCCGGCCGGACGCTGAGGCGGTCTGTGTAACAGGCAAGCATGCGGAGCTCCTATTGGGATACTTCAGTGATGGTAGCTATAGATATCTTATGCGCAAGTGTGGCGCGCCCGGCTTTGGCATTCAGCCTGGCTTCTTCTGTCCGTAGGTCTTGAAGCGATCCATGATGCGCGACATTTCATCATCCGAAAGCAGGGCAGGCCCGCCGATGGCAAGAGTGCCCCAATAGATCGCGGCCTGTTCTTCCACTTCTTCGGCAATGAGCAAGGCGTGCTTGAGGCTTGGCGCGATCACGACCTGGCCGTGATTGGCCATGAGGGCAGCATAGCGCCCGTCGAGCGTATTGATCACGGACGTTGCGAGTTCGGCCGATCCGAATGTCGCATAGGGTGCAACGGGAATGCTCGCGCCTCCACTTACGGCAACCATATAATGGAGCGGCGGAATCTCGCGATGGGCACAGGCCAGCATTGTCGCGTGACGGGAATGGCAGTGGACGACCGCGTTGGCGTCAGGTCGCAGGGCCAGCAGCTGCTGGTGCATGCGCCATTCGCTCGACGGGCGCATGCCATCAGGATCAAAGTGTCCATCTGCATCGATGCAGACGATATGCTCCGGCAGGAGTGCGCTCGGCGGCAAACCGGTCGGGGTGACCAGAAGCGACGTGCCCAAACGGGCCGACACATTGCCGGACGTGCCGCGGTTCAGACCGCGCGCGTCCATGGCTTGCATGACCTCGGTAATCTGCTCGCGCAGCTTGTGTTCAAGTGCCTTGTCCATCATGCGTCCTCAAGTACGGTTAGTGTGTGCATGGCCGCCTCTGTTGCCGCGAAGCTTTCGAGTTTGCCATAAGTTGCAAGTCCTTGCGCCACATGCGCGGCCGTCGCAGCCGCGAACCGAAGGGCTTCAAGGTCGGCCCAGCCCTTCAGGTGAGCGGCGATGAAGCCCGCACAAAAGGAGTCGCCGCAAGTCGTTGTGTCGGCCACTTTCACGGAAAAGGCCGGAAGCCGCCCTGTCAGATCGCCTGCTGCCATCACAGCGCCCGCGCGTCCGTTTTTGATGACACAGTTGCGTGCGCCCATGGCAAGGAAAGCCTGCGCCGCCATGGCAAGATCGTCTTCACCCGTTATGCGGCGGGCTTCGTCGGCACTGGGCAGGAACCAGTCGACGTGCGGCAGCACGCGCGCCAGCTCGTCCCGTGCGCCGGGCCCCGGCGCGATCAGGTCGCACACGACCAGCGCGCCATTCTCGCGCGCCAGTTTCAGAAGCGCTTCACCCGGTCCGCCGTCAAACGTTGGTGCGCCGATCGCCCCGTAGTGCAGGCATTGCGTGTTCTGCACCGCTTCTCTCAATGCGTCTGTCAGGGGAGGGATAGAGCCCGCGCCGGGGGCGTGAAGTGTCGGCCTGCGCCCCTCATTGTCGATGGGCAAGATGGTCGTCGAGGTGGGAACACCTGCAAGCGTCTGCACGAGCTGCGTATCGACGCTGCCTTCCTCCAGAGCGAAGCGCACCAGGCGTCCGGTCAGGTCATCGCCGACCGCGCCTGCAAGCGCAGTGTTCACCCCGAGGCGAGCCGCAACACAGGCCGTGCCGCCGGCTGTTCCGGCGGGCGCACAGGCAATTTGTTCGATCAGGCGACTGCCTTCATTCGCTGGAATCTCGGTGATCGGACGGCCGACCACGTCCATTGTAATGAGCCCAACGCAAATTAGATCCTGCTTCACTGAACTATCCTCCATAATTCGCCTTGCGAACCTAGACATAAATAGTAAGATAGTCAAAACTATCATTCATGAAATTAGTGAGGGTGTCATGTGGTCTAATTCCGTTGATAAGAATTTGCGTGAGCGGGCCGAGGCCGTAATACCGGGCGGCATGTACGGTCACCAGTCTGTTCGTCTCCTGCCGGATGACTATCCGCAATTCTTCGATCGGGCTTCTGGCGCCTACTTGTGGGACGTCGACGGCAATCGGTACATCGATTTCATGTGTGGTTACGGCCCTAACCTTTTCGGCTACGGACAGCCGGATATTGACGCCGCCTATATCGATCGCATGAAGCAAGGCGACACGATGACGGGCCCTGCCGGTCTGATGGTCGACCTCGCAGAACAAATGACTGCGCTGGTCACGCATGCGGACTGGGCGATGTTCTGCAAGAACGGCACGGATGCGACGACAATGGCGATGATGATTGCCCGCAACCATACGCGCCGCAAGACCATCATTCTCGCCAAGGGCGCTTATCACGGCGCTGCGCCATGGTGCACGCCCTTGCGGAACGGCGTTGTGCCCAGCGACCGGGCCCATCAGATATTCTACACCTATAATGACGCCGAAAGCCTGGAGGCTGCCGTTCGCGAGGCGGGCGATGATCTGGCGGCTGTTTTTGCCTCGCCGATTAAACACGACACCTTTGTTGACCAGGAAGACCTTGATCCAGCATACGCACGACGGGCACGTGAGCTGTGCGACGAGACCGGTGCGCTGCTGATAGTCGACGATGTGCGGGCAGGCCTGCGTCTCGCCCGTGATTGCAGCTGGGCGCGCGTCGGCGTCCAGCCGGATCTGTCGAGCTGGGGCAAGTCGATTGCCAACGGGCATCCGATCTCCGCATTGCTCGGCGCCGAGAAAGCCCGCGCGGCTGCGGCCACGATCTATGTCACTGGTTCTTACTGGTTTTCTGCGGCTCCAATGGCGGCATCTCTCGCAACGCTGAAAATGGTTCGAGAGACCGACTATCTGGAGCGCACGCAGGCGCTGGGTGAACGCCTAAGGTCGGGCCTTGATGAGGCAGCGACACGCCACGGGTTTGCGCTTCGGCAAACCGGCCCAGCCGTGATGCCACTGATCATGTTCGACGATGATCCGGGTCTCGGCAAAGGCTATCTCTGGAACGATGCGCTTATGAAACGTGGCGTTTATTTCCACCCTTGGCACAACATGTTCATGTGCGCGGCCATGACGGAAAAAGACATCGACGACACACTCCAGGCCAGCGACGAGGCCTTCAAGATCGTACGCGATGCAGGGGCTGTGCCTCCAGTCGAAAAGCTCGCGGTGTTGAGCAAACTCACAAATGCCGACTAAGACAGATGCGCGGCTGAATGAAACCGTCGGCCGGATCGGATCATCCGCTCCAGCCGAGGCGGGTATTTTGTCGATTGATCTTTCGGCCGTCACCGCAAACTATCGTCTCGTCCAGAAGAAGGCGTCTTCCGCGCGCGTGGGTGCGGTCGTCAAGGCGGATGCATATGGCCTTGGGGCGCGGACGATAGCGCCCGTGCTGGCTGATGCAGGCTGCCGCGACTTCTTTGTTGCCCACCTTGCAGAGGCAATGGAACTGGTCTCCTGCCTTTCCGGTTCTGCGCGCCTCTATGTACTCAACGGCCTCGCTCCCGGCATGGAAAGCCTGTGCGCAGACGCCAGAATATTCCCGGTGCTCAATACGCTGGAACAGGCGCGAGACTGGCAACGGCATGCGGCCGGGATCGGACGAAAACTGCCTGCTGTCCTCCAGGTAGATACGGGCATGTCGCGTCTCGGCCTCGGCGCAGACGAGCTGGAAACACTATTGCGAGAGCCCGGCTTCCTTGACTGGGTCGAGCTGCGCGTCGTGATGAGCCATCTGGCCTGCGCTGACATACCAGGCGCTACCGCCAATGCCGAACAGGTCAGGCGTTTTGCCGACATGGCAGCCTGCGTGCCCGAGGCGGAAAGATCGCTGGCAAATTCTGCTGCGGCCCTCGGCATGCCAGACCATGTCGGCGACCTCGTGCGTCCGGGGCTGGTGCTTTATGGCATTGACCCATTGTCCGGCGCGACGACCGGGCTTCATTCTGCGATCGCGCTTGACGCACGTGTGATCCAGGTCCGGTCGGTGCCGGCCGGAGTCGGTGTTGGCTATGACCATGACTATGTGACGCAATCGCCGCGTCGGCTCGCGACACTATCTGTCGGCTATGCGGATGGATGGCCTCGCGCGCTCGGTGGAAAGGGCGCTGTCTGGATGAACGGTGTCCGGTTGCCGCTTGTCGGCCGTGTGTCGATGGATACATGCACGGCCGATGTCACGGAACTTCCGGAGGGAAGCCTTCAGCCCGGCGACACAGTTGAACTGATCGGACCGCATCAAAGCGTGTTGGAGCTGGCGATCCAGCTCGACACGGCACCGCATGCGGTTCTAACCGGCCTTGGTAAGCGCTTCGAGAAGCGCTTCACGAGTCATGCTCTGTAGCGTTTAGGGGTATACGATGAAAGTTGTTGTTCTGGGTGCAGGTGTGGTCGGTGTGACGACAGCCTACTATGCCTCTCTCGCGGGACATGATGTCACCGTGATCGACCGCCAGCCGGGTCCGGCCCTGGAGACGAGTTTCGCAAATGCCGGCGAGATATCGCCAGGCTATGCAGCGCCATGGGCGGCGCCGGGCATTCCTGCGAAGGCACTCAAATGGCTGCTCATGGAGCACGCGCCGCTTATCGTGCAGCCGCGGCTTGACCCCGCCATGATTAGCTGGGGCCTTCGCATGCTGTGCAATTGCACGCCGCAGCGTTACGCAATCAACAAAGCGCGGATGGTGCGTCTCTCGACCTATAGCCGTCAGATGCTTCAGGAATTGAGGGAAACGGAGGCAATTGAATACGACCACCGCACACTCGGGACGCTCCAGCTTTTCCGGACGCAGGCCCAGCTCGATTCCGCTGAAATGGATATCCGTATCCTGAAAAGTGAAGGCGTGAATTTCGAACTTCTGGATGCTGACGGGTGTCGCCGGGTCGAGCCGGGCCTGCGCAAGGCGCAGACGCCAGTTGTGGGCGGTTTGCGCCTGCCAGGTGACGAGACGGGCGACTGTTTCAAGTTTACGCAGGCGCTTGCGACGATCGCCGAAGGTCGCGGTGTCCATTTCATGTGGAACAGCCAGATCGAAAAACTGGAGGGCCAAGGCAACCGGGTCTCGGCGCGCGTCGGCGGCAAAAGCATTGATGCGGATGCCTTTGTCCTTGCTTGCGGAAGCTGGTCACCCGTCCTGGCCCGTCCCCTCGGGCTGAGGCTGCCGGTTTACCCGGTCAAGGGCTACTCCATAACTGTGCCGGTAGGCGACGACCAAAGCGCGCCGCAATCCACGCTGCTCGACGAGACATACAAAGTGGCCATCACCCGGCTTGGCGATCGCATCAGAGTGGGTGGCATGGCGGAGCTTGCGGGCTTTGACAGCAGCCTCAACCCCCGGCGTCAGAGAACACTTGAGCACTCACTTTCGAGTCTGTTTCCCGGCGCAACTGAATCGACGGAACGGTCATTCTGGTCCGGTTTCCGTCCCATGACACCGGATGGAACGCCTCTGATCGGCAAGACCGGCTTCGATAACCTCTATCTCAACACGGGCCATGGCACGCTCGGGTGGACCATGTCATGCGGATCGGCGCGGGTTGTGGCAGACCTTATCTCGGACCAGACGCCGGACATACGGTCAGATGACCTGGGTCTCGGGCGCTAGGTCGCAAAATGCTTCAGTTTGAGGCGGCTGAATCCCGTATATCGGCATTCAGCTCGGCCAATTTCAGGCTCACGGCATAGGCTTTGCGGGTTTCCATGCTGGCCATAATGAGGCCAGCTTGTTCGCTGCGCATGAGGCGGAGGAAATTGCCGGCAAAATCGGGCTCCATCTGATCGAAGATGGCGGCCGCCTGGTCGGGCTTCATTGAGCCGTACATGCGGGCCAGATGCATGATGTCCTCGTCCGAGGCAGTCTGCATTTCCTTCCAGCGCGCTTCGAGCGTTTCCTGTAGGGCGCTCAGCTCGGCTGTGCGGCTGTCGAGCTCCAAGGCGCGCGCCTTCAACGCAAGTGTTTCTTCCTGCAGCTGGTCTTCCTGCGCGGCGATCAATTCCTGTTCGGCCGTGATCGCAGCCGCCGTGTCTGCGGTGAAGCAGACTTCGTCGATTGGCCGGGCCTCGGGCACTGCTGCGGCCTCTACCACTTCGTGCGTATCTTCCTCGCTGGCATGCGTGCCAGCAGCCAGCGCTTCCGCGGCGGTCGCAAGGTTACTGGGGAGGAAACGCACGGCGGCTCCAACGGCAAAGAGGAAGCCGAGCGTCAGGAGGACATACGAGCCGCGGTTGTTCAATGATTTCATGGCGTTAGTCCGCCGGATACGGGATGGCAGGCCTGCGCGCAGGCGCAGCGCTCCGCGCCGCATCGCCTTCTGTCAGGTCACGGAATTCCTGCATCATGTTCGTCATTTCAACGATCCGGCTCTTCGACTGGTCGAGGATGATCCGCATCATGATGCCGAGTTCGGTTTGTGTGTTCGTCACTTGGTCGACGGCGCTCTGCTGAGTGGTCTCAAGAGAGGACTGCACTGTCTCAAGGCGGGCACAGGTCGCATTGGCTTCTGCAAGGAGGCCGGCGAGGCGGCCAGCCATTTCGCTGACATGAGACCGGGTTTCCTGTGTCGAACTCGACATGGCTGAAATGGACTTGGACATGGCCAGGATCGTTGCCCCAAGGCCGTCCTTGGTGTTTTGCAGCGCCTTCAGGCGCCGACTGAGCACGAAGCAGTAGACGCAGGCCGCACTCGACACCAGGATGATCGCAATGTCTGTGGGTTCGAAACTCATCGCCTTACCTCAACAGGAATTCTGTAATCAGCACGCCGTCCGATACGCCGCCACCAAGCACCAGTTGCGAGCGGCGGCCAAGCTGATCGCGCATGTGCGAATAGAAACCGGGATTCTCGAAATCTGTCAGCTCCACTGACCGCAGATAGTTGGTAAAGGCATCGATCAGCACAGGTTCCGCATCCGTTACGGCTGATGTGCTGCCTGAGTCGCAAATGATCGCGATCTTCAATTTGATGTACCGCGTTGCTGGTTCGCTCCCGATCGTGACGAGAATATCCCGAAGTTCGACATAGGATTGGTTGGGCTTGATGGATGATTCGGCGATTGTAGCAGCTTCTCCGGGAGCGCACGCGGGGGTCGCGTCAACGGGAGCTGAAGGCGTCAGAAAATACACTGTGGCGAACGACGTTGCGAGCGCACCCACGGCGAGCAAAGCTATGCCGACCACGCCGCCAGACTTCGCACCAGCCGGTGCGGCGTCAGCTCCATCTGTACTTGCGGCTTTCGAAGCCTTCTTCCCCGCCATAGGCAGTCACCTGATTTACCATCCCAGATGTCTGTTAAACAAATGTTGGGGTAAAGGAACCGTTAACAATTACTCGTAATAAATTAACCAATACCGGGAGCAGGGTTCAGTCTGGAGTTGGTGGGTCATGGGTTTTATCTCAACCTTGAGAGGGTTGCCGTTGTCGCGGCAGATCATGCTTGGGGTAGCTGTCCTTGGCGTTGCACTGGCAATGGCGTTTCTCGTGCGGGGCGCGACGCAACAGCCCATGTCACTGCTTTATTCCGGTCTTGAGCCGGCGCCGACTGGCGAGATCATTGAGGAACTCGAGAAGCGCGGTACCCCTTACGAAATTCGCGGTGACGCGATTTTCGTGAGCGCAAAAGACCGCGACGCCGTTCGCTTTTCGCTCGCCAAGTCAGGCCTGCCGCAGCAGTCGGTGCAGGGCTATGAACTGCTCGACAGTGTGAACGGCTTTTCCGTCACCTCCGAAATGTACAATGCGGCTTACTGGCGTGCCAAGGAAGGTGAGCTGACGCGTACCATTCTTGCGATTCCCGGAATCGAGTCGGCGCGCGTGCACATCGGGGCCAGCCTGCGAAGTGGCTTTTCGCGCAGCGAGCCCAAGGAAACCGCCTCCGTAACGCTGGCAACCAAGTACGATCTTTCCAGCGGGCAGGCCCAGGCGATCCAGTATCTGGTTGCGCTCGCCATTTCCGGCATGAGCCCTGACGAAGTGGCGGTCATCGATTCCAAAAAGGGCATCCTCGCCGGGCCGGGCAATGACACTGCCAAGCAACCGGGCGTACAGGCGGAAACGCAGGAAGGCATGCTGGAACAGAAGGTCTTGCGGCTGCTGGAGGCACGCGTTGGGCCTAACAATGCTCGCGTGTCGGTCTCTGTGGACGTCAGCCATGAGAGCATGCGCACATCCGCCGTGATGTTCGATCCTGACTCGCGTGTTGTACGAAACCGTTCGACCGGTGATGTCAGCGAGTCGAGCGGCGGGACATCCGGCGCCGTCACGGCTGCAAGCAACCTGCCTCAGGCGAATGACGCCCCCGGCGGTTCATCCAACAGCACGGCCCGAAACTCCAATGAGACGGTCTCTTATGAGATCAACGAGACGCGCACCGAAACGGAGCGCATGCCAGGCGCGATCGAGCGCATATCCATGGCGGTTCTCCTCAACGATCAGGTTCTGGGCATTGATCCTGCGGCCCCCGATGCGGCCACTCTTACCGAACAGATGGCTGCCGATTTCAAGCAGTTGATCATTTCAGGCGCTGGTCTCGACACAAGCCGGGGCGACGACCTGACAGTCGAATTCATGCCTTTCCAGGCTCTACCCGAGCCTGAAATGGTTACGGCACCTAGCCTCGTGCAGCAGCTGATGGAGCGCTACATGTGGTCGGGTATCAAGATCATCGTTCTGGGCCTGGTGGTCATCGTGCTGGCTTTTGGTGTGATCCGTCCCTTGCTCAGCCAGAAGCCTCAGCTCGAAGCCATGGCTGGCGGCTCGGGTGATCCTTTCGCCCTTGGTGCCGATGGTGCGCCAGCCGACCCGTTCCTGTCCTTGAAAGACTATACCTCGACGCGGCAGGATGATGCGGCTGCCATCCTTCAGGAATGGCTGAACGAAGACCGGAAGGCGGCTGTCAATGAGTGACGCCTTCCTCGCCACGCTGCCACGGTTTGATACGGATGCTCCGGCGCCTGCATCCAATGCGCGCCGCATTCTGCTGAGGCAGGCGGCGGTTGAGCCTGAGCCGGAACAGCCCGTGGTGGAGGTGTCAGAAGCGCTTGATGCCGAGCCTGAAATGCCAGTGCCCGTTCATCCGGATTTTGCCGATGTCGAGATTGTCATGGCGGCCCTTTCGGACACGATAGAGCGGCTGGAGCGGGAGTCGCGCCAGCAAACCCTCAATACGACCCAGGCTATTGCCGCGCGCCTCTTCCCGGAGCTCTCTCGCGCGTTTCTGGCACAAGAGATCGGACGTCACCTGAGCGCCATGGTGCCGACCACTGCGCCTGCAGTGGAGATTCGGGCGCAATCTGGGCTGGCTGACAAACTGCGGGATTTGGTTGCAGCCTCGCCAACGCTGAGTGAGCGCTGCGCGGTTGTGACGGCCGGACTGGACGAGAGTTCCCGTGTGGACGTGTCGTGGGAAACGGGCGGTGTGACCTTCGATTTCGATGGGCTTCTAACGGCCTGCCTCGCCCAGCTGGATTCCCCTCAAGCTTCGATCAAAGAGTAAATGCATGGCAAACCCTGAAGAAATTCAACAACCTGAGAACGACCGGCGTGATTCGACGACGGCAAACAAGTATCGGCGTTCCATCTTCAACGTGCCGGTCACCGTTACCGTGTCGATAGGTCAGGCCCGGTTGAGCGTTTCGGAAATTCTTGAATTGCGCCCTGAATCGGTTGTGCCTTTGACGTCCCGAATTGACGACCCTGTCAGCATATCCATCGATAACAAATTGATCGCGCGAGGCGAGCTGGTCGAAACCGAAGACGGCTCGCTCGGCGTCAAGATCACAGAAATATCAGAGCAGGCAGGCGATGCCATCGCTTAGGAGCGTCGGCGTCTATCGCTTTCTGGCAATTCTGATTGCGGCCTTGGCGTGCGTCGCAACGGCCGCGCATGCGCAGGGCGTGACGCCCACGCCGATGACTGGCCTCGATGATGTCCTAAACGGCGCGGGGGGAGGGCTCAGCCGCTCCACGATCCAGCTATTCCTGCTGATCTCGGTGCTGAGCCTGGTGCCGGCAATCGCTATGATGATCACATGCCTGCCCTTCATGGTGATTGTGTTTTCCTTCATGCGTCAGGCCATTGGCGTGCAGCAGGCGCCGCCCAACATGATGGTCATGGCCCTGGCCATGTTCCTGACATTCTTCGTCATGGAGCCAGTCTTCAAGGATGCGTGGGAGACGGGGATCTCGCCCTACATGGATGGGGTGTCGACCGAGGAGCAGGCCTGGGTGGACACGACCGGGCCCTTTCGCGAATTCATGTCGCGCCGGATCGAACCCGAGACAATTGCCGTGCTCGGTGATGCAGTAAACCGACCGATTGTAGAAGGTGAAGCGCCGTCCTTTTCCCTCCTGGCGACGGCATTCATGCTGTCGGAAATCAAGCGTGCGTTCCAGATCGGCTTTGTGATCTTCCTGCCCTTCATGGTAATCGACCTGGTCGTCGCATCTGTCCTTATGGCGGTGGGCATGATGATGGTCCCGCCGACAGTTGTTTCTCTTCCGTTTAAGCTTGGATTCTTCATTTTGGCTGATGGTTGGCTAAAGATCACCGAAGCGGTGTTGAGAGGATATACCGGATGAGCACCCAGCCCCGTACGGAACTGGCCGCGAGACTGTCGACAGCACCTGTGCCTGTCGTGCCGCGGCTTGTCCCGGTATCAACGATCACGCCATCACAACGCGCGGCTGTGATTATCGCCATGCTCGGTGAGGCGGCTGCCAAGCCGATCGTCGAGAAGCTGGATGATGCTGCGCTGGCCAAGGTGGCGGTCGCATTGCAAAATATCTCATTCGTGGCGCGCGACGAGATCGTCGCGATCGTCATCGACTTCCTGACGCATTTGCGCAGCTCCGATGGCGCACTGCGTGGCGGCCGCGACAAGGCGCGCGAAGTGCTGGCCGGTGTGCTTGATGCCGAAAAGCTTGCGATGATCATGGGCGACGAGAAAGCCAGCAAGAAGGCAATCTCTGGTGCGGACGATGTATCTGTCGATCCATGGGTGCGCTTTGCCCGCCGCGAGCCCCGTCAGATCGCGGCCTACCTCGGCAAACTCTCTCCCAACATCATCGCTCTTATCTTTCGCAAGATGGAACTCGGTGTCGCATCGGAAGTCCTGTCCCTCATGGATGATGCCAAACTGGCCCCGGCCATGGGCTTCATGGTGCAGGCCCAGAAGGTCGATCCAGGCATTGACCAGGTTTTGGCCCGGATGATCGAGATGGAATTCCTCAACAATGAAGACGAGGGATCTGAAGAGAATGATGATCACCTGTCGGCAATTGGAGAATTGCTGAGCCTTATCCCGGCTGAGAAACGCGACACGCTGGTCAAATTCCTCGAGACCTCTCATGAGGACAAATTGCAGGGCATCCAGAAGTCACTCTTCACGATCGATGGCTTGCCGGACATGCTACCGAAGAATGGCGTGCCTGTCGTCTTCCGCGAGCTGGACGAGGCGACCTCCATCAAGCTGCTCAACAGTCTGCAGGGGCCTTTCCCGGCAGTGGCGGAATTCCTCCTGGGCAATATTTCCTCGCGTCTGGCAGACAAGCTGCGTGAGGAACTGGGTGAGGCCAAGGCGCTCTCACCGGAAGAGGGTGAACAGGTCCAACGCGAGTTCCTGAGCATGCTCATGACGATGAAGCGCAGCGGCCAGATCACGCTCGTGACCCCAGCACCAGCCGAAGCCTGAGTTCCGGGTAACGTTCTCTAGCGAACGATAAGCTCGGCGTGGATCGCGCCGGCTGCCTTCATCGCGCGGATAATGTCGGCCATCTCCTGCGGCGATACGCCCAGTGCATTGAGTCCCGCAATCAGCTGCGACAGGGAGACGTTCTCATCAAGCATCGCAATGTTGCCATTGCCGGTATTCCCGATCGTGATCTGTGAGCGTGGCACGGTCGTGGTCTCGCCTTGTGAGAAAGGATTTGGCTGGGACACAATCGGCGATTCAACAATCTTGATGGAGATATTGCCTTGGGCAATCGCCACTTTCGAGATTGTCACGTCTTCACCCAGCACGATCGTGCCTGATTTCTCGTCGATCACGATGCGCGCGGGTGTCGAAACGGCAACCGAAAGGTTCTCGATGCTGGCGAGCACGCGGGAAGGGGAGTCGGTCACCTGCAGCAGGTCCAGGTCGACTGTGCCGGAATCGCGCATTGAGGCCATCTGGAAGCCAACGGATTTGTTGATCGTGTCTTCAATCCGGGCTGCCGTGGTGAAATCAGGATTGCGCAGGGCTAGGGTCACGATGTTACGGTCGTTGAAGGTATAGTTGATCTCACGTTCCACGCGGGCGCCATTGGGCACGCCACCGGTTGTAGGTGAGCCACGGGACTCGCTTGCGCCAGCCGCCTGCACGTTGATCCCGCTAACGATGATGCTGCCTTGAGCAACCGCGTAGACTTCATTGTCGGCGCCCTTGAGCGGCGTCAGGATAAGTGTGCCGCCCTCGAGGCTCTTCGCATCACCGATCGAGGCAACGGTCACATCAATGGTCGAGCCGTTGCGGGCAAAGGACGGGAAGGTCGCTGTAACGAGCACAGCGGCGACGTTCTTCGGTTTGATGTCCTCTCCCTGTACGTTCACGCCAAGGCGTTCCAGCATGTAGGACAGCGAATCCTCTGTGAAGGGAGAATTCTTCACCGAGTCGCCAGTGCCATTGAGACCAACAACAATACCGTATCCGACGAGATCGTTCTCGCGCACGCCTTCGACATCCACGATATCGCGAATGCGTGGCTCTGCTGCCACCGACATGGGCAGGGCAAATAGGATTGCCGCGAGCAAGGCCTTCAGTCGGGGAGAGCGCGTCATTACATTACCTCATATAATTGAGCAGGGTGAGATTGGCTATGCGCGCAGTCAGCGTATAGGCCGTCTCAAGGCTGCTTTCGATCTCTTTGAGTTCGGCCGCGGCTTCATATTGGTCGCGGGCCGTCAGTTCATTGAACGATGCGGTCAAGACGGTTTTCTCGACCTCAAGAGATTCTTTTTGTGTTTCGACCTGAGCCTGCGAAATGCCCACGGACGCGCGCAGGTTTGTCAGTGATGTTTGCCCATTGGCCAAGCTCTGTGCTGCAGCATGGACCGTGTCGCTGCCGCCATCAAGTAGCGGCAAATTCTCATCCGGTCCTGAAAGTGCCATAACGACCAATCCGGAGACAATCTGGATGATGCTGCTATCAGTGCCGGGTACGGAATCCGAATTGGAGGCCGTTTCTGTTCCGGCATAGATATTTGTCCGCCATCCGCCGGTCGGTGAATTGAAGTAGGTATCCAGCTGCGTGGCAAAGTCGGTCGCATCCGTTGCGGTGGCTACGATCTGCCGAATATCCGACAACAAATCGTCAACTGACCCAAAGGGCGGCGTTGTCGTCGCGTCGCCGGAGAAAAGGTATCTTTCACCATAGCGGGAATTGAGCGCTGAAAAGGTTTCGTTGAGCGCCGCCTTGGAGTCGCGGGCGGTCGCAGTCTTGGATGCAGTATCCTCTGACCCCAGGGCCGCCTGCATGCGCGCGGAAAGTCCGCTCGTGCTGTCCTGCAGAACCCCCAGGCTGCTCTGAGTGAGTTCGAGGCGGCCTCCGCGAATGGTGAGGCGCACACTTTGTTGCTCAATGTCGTCGATCGCCTTCTGGCCAAGCATGGCCTGACTGATCCGGCCCGAGAGGTGCTTGGTCATGTCGTCGTAACGACCGGTCACAGTCTCGTTGGACGTAGTGGTCAAACGCTCACGCAGAGCCTTGATCTCAGGACTAAGGCCCGAAGACGAAGAGAGGAGGCTTGAAGAGGACAGGAATCGAAGCATTTCAGATATCCATCAGCAGGTCGAGCATTTGGCTGGCGATCTCGATGACCCTCGCATTGGCGGCGTAGGCCTGCTCGATTATGAGAAGGTCCTGCATCTGCCCGTCCACATCGACCCCGTTTTGCGCATCTTCGGCCTCAAGCAGCATCGTGTGCTGCGAAGTCGTGGATGAGAGAACACTCTCATTCTGCACACGCTTCTGCCCGGCGAGAGAGGCGAACTGTGCCACCATCTCGACGGACGAGAACGAGCCCTGAATACCTGAAGTATTGACCGTGTTTGTCGATTTAAAAGCGCTGAGCAGGCCGTCCAGAATTGTCGAATTTCCTGTCGCCCCTGGCGTGGTGGCGCCGAGGCCATCGCGCAGGCGCGATGTGTCGCCGCCCTGAACCGGGTCTATCGCCGCATTCACGGCGATCCTGTTGGCAAGTCCCGTTCCTCCGGCGCCTGTCGAATCGACGAAGATGCCTTGCTCGCCAGGTGTTTTCGTCGGATCGAGCGCGTCATCGGAGAGGCGCGTTATCAGGTCCGCGGCAAGCGAATCCAGCTGAGCTCCAACGGCGGGCATATCCTGGTCACGTAGTGTGAAGAGTGCGCCGAAAACGCCGCTCGATACGGCACCATATGATGAGGTGCCGGGCGTGATCGTGACGCCGTCCACTGTCATGCCGGACAGTGTGCCATTTGCCAAAGTGTCACCCTGGCTGAACGCAGCCGTTGGGCTGAATTGAATTTCTCGCGCTGTGCCGGCCAGCAAGTAGACGCCTTCTGGCGTGATGACGTCGATCGTGCCGTAACTACGATCAATCGCCTCAACCGGCATGTATTCAGAGATTGTGTCGAGGGCGCGATTGCGTTCGTCAATCAGGCCGGCGGCCTGGCTGGACGTGCGGTCTATACTCGACAGGCGTCCGTTTATGCCTTCGATCGTCTTCAGGGCTGAATTGACGATATCAACCCCATTGCCAATTTCGCGATCCGCTTCTGCTCTCAGGCTGTCGACCATTTGCGACAGGTCATGAAATTCCTGAACAATGGATTTGGCCGAGCTAAGCACCGCCGATGAATTCGAGCTGGATTCCGGTGAAAGTGCGAGGTCTGTAAGGTTCGACTCAAAGCTTGAAAATGCCTTGAACAATCCTGTGCCTTCCGACGAGTCACCGATTTGGGCCGATATGGTTTTCCATGTCGATGTCAGCATATCGGCTTGCGCATAATCGCTTGTCAGGCTGCGCCGTTCGGCCGTCAGTGCGTCGTTTTGTGATCTGGATATGCCGATGGCTTGCACGCCAGCGGAACTGTCGCCGACGCGCTTCTCCGCCACGACCAGTGATCGGCTGACATAGCCAGGCGTTGAAGCGTTGGCGACGTTTGTTGCAGCAATATCGGCCTTCAGACTTGTAATCTGAAGGCCGCTCTTTGCTGAATTGATGGCACTGGACAGGGTCACGTGTGCGGCCGCCTTTTAGCGCTGGCTATCAGCGTTTCAGATTCGTCGTTTCCTGAAGCATCTCGTCCACAGTTTGGACGATCTTAGCGTTCGACGAATAGGCCCGCTGCGTTTCAATCAGGTCTGTCAGTTCAGCGGCGATGTCTGTCGTGGATTCCATCAGCGAGTAGCCTGAGACCCCGCCAACAGGACCCGAGCCGGCGTCCCAGAGGTACATGTTGCCGCTTGAGCCGGAGACTTTGTAGGCTTGGCCATCCAGGGCCTCAAGACCGTTCATGTTCGGCACGTCTCCAACAGGAATCTGGTAGAGCGTGCGACGCAGACCGGTATCGTAGACGGCCTGAAGATAACCATTGTCGTCGATTTCAATCGATTTGAGATCGCCAATCGGCGCGCCGTTCTTGGAAACGTTCGTTGGCGAGAACGGGGCTGCGAGTTGCGTGATGCCCTGGCTGTCATCAGGGCGACCGATGTTTACCGACACAGGCCCGTGGGGCAGCGTCAGGGAAATCGCTCCAGTTGCGCTATCATAGGTCGCGCCGCCGCTGGCTGTTGCCGACAGGATGCGCCCGCCCGATACAGGCGCGTCGCTAAACTCGATATCCAGGCTACCAATCGAGACGGCAGGATCGCCTGCGCTGTCATAGATTTCGACTCTCCACTGGTTGCTGGAGCCGGTCGCCGGAACAACTGGGGAAAACTCGAATGTGAGTGTGTTGGCCCGACCGAGATTGTCGAAATATTCGACCGGCAGGTTGTAATCACCTGTTGTGGAACCTGCGGCGGTCGCGTCGGCGGGCAAGTTGATGCCGAGGTCCATCTCGGTTGTTGGAGTCGCGGTAAACTGCGACGTCGAAATGTTCACCGGCACGAGATCTGCGCCGCTATTGCGGCTGACATTCCCGACTTCGCCCGACGAATTGGCTGGCCAGCCAAGCAGGAAGAGCCCGCTCTGTGTGCGAAGGTTTCCGTTCTCGTCTGCATAGAAAGAGCCGGTTGGAACAAGCATCATGTCTCTGTTCGATGCCGTCGACGTCAGGCCGCCCGAGTCCGTTACCGGCAGGAGGCCGCGGCCCGCAACCGCAATATCCGTCGCACTGCCAGTCGAGGTGAGCGATCCCCTTGCCGCAACATCCTTGTATGTATCTACCCGCACACCACCCGCGGAGTATGCGGATGATCTTTGCTGGATGACCATGCTCGAGAAATCGACCTCGCTACGCTTGTAGCCAGAGGTGGACGAGTTCGCGATGTTGTCTGAAATTGTCGAGAGGCGCGCAGAGTTGACGTTCAACCCCATCACGCCTGCGTTCAGGGACGAAGAGATGCTCATTTACGGTTGCTCCTGCAAGGTATAGCAACCAAAATTAACCCTTGATAGTTAATGACCGGCTAACCGATTGGCCCGTTCTGTTAACGAGTCAGGATCGTGATCGAAATGCGGCGGTTCTGCGGGGCAGACGGATCACCCTGGATCAGCGGATCTGTAGCAGCCTTGCCTGAGACTTCGAGAATCCGGTTCGGATCCAGGTTGGCAGAAAGCAGCAATTTGCGTGCCGCATTGGCCCGGTCCGATGACAGGTTCCAGTTGTCGTAGACGGCGCCGTCGCGATAGCTCAGGCTGTCCGTGTGACCAACGATCTTGATGTCATTCTCGAATGTCGCAAAGGACTTTGCAACCTGGCCCAGCATGCCTGTCAGCAGGGGCGATGGATCGCTCCGGCCGATCGGGAAGAGTGGGGCGTCCTCGGAATCCGTGATCTCAAGCACCAGTCCCTCTGGCGACATCTTGATCATCATGTGCTCGGAAAGCTGCTGGCCTTCTGCGCTCATCGACTGCTTGAGGGATTCAAGTTCAGCGGCGATCTTGCGCTCCGCCGCTTCGGCGTCCTTGCCTTCGCTATGGTTGGCCACCGTTTCCTTGCGGGCGGCGCCTGTTCCCATGCGGGCATAGGTTTCCTCGGTCATGATCGACGAGCCATTCAGGCCATCTGAACCGCCGCCAGATATGCGGGAGATCGGAATGGTCGGGCTGAAATAGTCGGCGATGCCTTTACGCTGCTCTTCCGTCGTGGCGTTGAGCAGCCACATCAGCAGGAAGAACGCCATCATCGCAGTCACGAAGTCTGCGTACGCAACCTTCCACGCGCCGCCGTGGTGTTCGGCGGCCTTAACCACGCGTCGGCGCTTGATGATCGTGGGTTGCACGATGGCTGCGTTCTGAATTTCCATAGGTCCCGCCAGTTGAATGATGGGACACGTTTACCAAAGACCAGTGAAGGATCATTGCTTGTTCAAGGATTAACTTTAGGTCCGCCGTTAATGCTTTTTCAACGGGTCAGTCACCAATTGGTAGGATTATTATCCCTCTAGTTGCAGGTGATTCGTGTCCTCGATTCTACGGAAAAAGATTGAAGCGGGAGCTGGTGTGCCACCATCCATCGCAAATCTGCGTCCGTTTTGGGAGCAGGTTCAGTCCAGCGCAGAGGCGTGGGCGCATGCGAATCTTGGTGAGGACGCGATCGTCAAGATCACCGCGCGACGTGTCATTGGCGCGAGTGCCGCCGCCGATATCCTGGAAGACCCGTTCACATTCTTCCTGGTTTCCAGCCTGTCGCCTGGCATCGCCTCGCTTACGCTGGACAATCGCATTGCGGTGCAATGTGCTGCTGCGCGTCTGCATCAGGATGCCGAGAGCCTTGCGGACGCGTCTGCTCTCTTCCTGAAGCTCCTGTGCGAACAGACGTCGGTCGTGCTCTGGCAGAAGATGGCTGGCCCGCTTGAAGGCCATGAAACGTCTGCGACCAAGTCTCCATTGTGTGATCGCGAGTCCGTCGTCGGTGGTTTTGACAATGCCAGGCGGTATATGCGGGTGGATATCGAGCTTGACTTTGGGGGTGACGTTTCCGTCCTCAAAGTTATGTACGAATTTGATTTCATTCAGAAACATGCGCAATCCGCGCTTCGCCATGAGGAAATGCGGAAGCAACAGGCCTGTCAGCAGAGCCCGAAGTCGCTCAGCGCATCCGTCCGTGCTTCGACAATATCTCTGGACGCAGTGCTTGAACGCATGACGCTAACGATTGCCGAGTGTTCGCGGCTGGAAGTCGGCAATATTCTGCCGCTTTCCAATGCCGACGCGAACCGGCTGTCGCTCAGTGCAGAAACAATAAATGGAAGTGTCGATATCGGCTTGGGAGAGCTGGGCGTGTGGAAGCGGCAGAGAGCCGTTAAACTTCACACGCCAATATCAGAAAACTTCGCTCGTGAGATAGTGGATTTGTGACAGCGCCCCGCGCCGTGAGTGCGGGAATAGGGAGTTCTGGGGTGAATACGATATTTGGACTGATCATAACGGTCGTTATGGTTTTCGGTGGCTACATCCTTGCTGGCGGCAAGATGGGTATCATCACCCATTCACTGCCATTCGAAGGTATGATGATTGGGGGTGCCGCGCTCGGCGCATTCTTCGCCGGTAACGACATGAACACGATCAAGCACACCCTCGGTGATGTCACGGCTGTGTTTACCGGGGCCAAGTGGAAGAAGACCGACTATCAGGATCTGCTGTGTCTGATGCACGAGTTGCTCAACCTGATGAAGCAGAACCCGGTCGAGGTTGAAGCGCACATTGAGGCGCCAAATGAATCCGCAATTTTCAGCAAGTATCCCCGGATCCTGAAGGACCATTCGGCGATTGAGCTGGTCTGCGACACCATTCGCTCGATGATCATGAACTTCGACAATGTCCACCAGGTCGAAGAGCTCATGCAGAAACAGCTCGACCAGTTGTCCGAGGACAAGCTTCACGGGTCGCACGCGCTGCAGAACATGGCTGATGCCCTGCCGGCGCTCGGCATCGTTGCGGCTGTGCTTGGCGTCATCAAGACGATGGCCTCCATCGACAAGCCCCCTGAAATTCTTGGCGGCATGATCGGTGGCGCCCTTGTCGGTACGTTCCTCGGCGTCTTTCTCGCATACGGCGTCGTTGGCCCATTCGCAAAAAAGGTGAAGGATATCCGGGTTGAAGAGCATGCCTTCTACGCGATGATAGGCGAGATCCTTGTCTCCAACCTGCATCTCAATCCGGTCAATATCTGTGTCGAAGTTGCGCGCCGACATGCACCATCGCGTGTCCGGCCAACCTATGACGAAGTTGACCAGGCCATCCGAAACATGAAACGCGCCGCATGACACGCCTTCCCTTCATCCTGATGCTCAGCCTCTGCCTGGTCCCCCAGGGCCTTGCGGTTGAGCCGGATGCAGGGGCGTCGGACCAGGCATCGCGCGAATCAGATCTTTCTTCCAATCTCGAACTGTTCGTTCAGGGCGCTATCCGTGAAGGGATACTGACCCCAAAAGGCTCCGCGCCTGCCGGATCAGATGGCGCAGAGGCGGCTTCCGGTCATCAGCCCGTACAACTTGTGGAAAAGCATCGGCCGGCTGCCTTCGCGCCCGAGCCCTCGCATGATGCATGTGATGCGCGGGATGCCTTTGACTTCACGGACTACAAGGACATTACCGAATACCAGCAGGTCTATACCGCCCGCGAAGCCGTTGGTCGCCTTGGCGACGAAAGCCCCGTTGCGTCAAAAGGGTACGCGTTGGCGAAGACATATATGGCGCTCGGCCTCTATTCTGAGGCGCAGATGGTGCTGAAGCTGACGCCTGGCGCGCAAGCGACAGCGCTCGGCAAGCTGGCCGATCTGATGGAAAACCGCCATGCGCCGGATGTGGGCTTCTTCGCGCAGATGGCCTCCTGTGAGCCGGATACCTCGATATGGCTGGCTGCCGCGGAACTTGTCTCGGGCCGCGAGGCGGGTGTCGCGCGCCTTCAGGGATCAATGTCGAGCTTCCGCAAGCTTCCGTTTCGTCTCCGTACGGACGTGACCATGCTGAGCGTTCCAAAGCTTGAGGCGCACGGCGACAGCGGGCTGTCCAAAAAACTGATCGCTGACTTCAACGAGGACGACTTCAATAATTCCCCCCAGTTGCAGTTTGCGCGCGCTTTGATCGAAATGGACGGCGGCAGCCCGGAGGCGCGGAAAACCGTCGCCAGCTTCCTTCGCAAGCAGCAATTCCAGGAAGAGGCCCTCGCTGCCATGCAACGTCATGGCGTGCCGGTCGATCCTGCCTATGAGGAAGTCCTGCTGGGCGACCTCATGCAGAAATTTGGCTATATCAGCACCGACAAGGAGCTGGTCGCCAGTTTGCAATATGCGCTCAGGGAGTTGAGCGCCCGATCCAGCTATAAGCCCCTCATTCAGCTCGCGGCCCTGCCTGCCCTTCAGACCCCGGAAGCGCAGGCTGAGGTCAGGCGGCAGCTTGTGGCAAGTCTTCATCGCGATCTGGAAAGCAGCGAAAAGGTACGCAATCTGGCAGCGATCGATGCGATGATTGAAGAGCCTGATTTCCTTGCGACCGAACCGGATCGGAATGCGCTTTACAGCCTTGCCTCTGGCCGGGCAGTCCAGCTGGGCTTTGCTGATATGGCAAGCAAGCTGTCAACGGGCGTGTCCATGACGGATGGCGTCGCAGCCGAGACCGCAGAACTCGCGTTCCGGCGCCGCGACTACAACACGGTTTTCACGCTCGCGACAAAGTATATCGGTGATCCATCGCTCAACCTGCTTGCAGCGCGCAGCGCCATTCGTACGCATGCGCCAGAGCGTTTGAGGGTCTATGAAGATCGTCTCGAGATCGCACCTGATGTCATTCTGGCGCTCATCGAAGACGATGCGACTGTGGGTGACTGGATCGTTTCCGAATGGGTCTACACGGCAGCGCGCATGCTGACCGGCGATGAGCACAAGCAACGGGTCGCGCTGGTCGCAGAATTGCGGCAGGCCGCGCGCAAAGGGCCTGTTACTCAGCCTAAAGTTTCGGTCGCGCAGGCGCCGGCCATATTCAACCGCGCCAGCGCATCTCCAGCGCCGGTCGGAGGGGGTAACTGATGTCCAACGCAATTTATGCCACACTCGCCCGCCAGCATGGCCTGATGCAGGAAATGCAGGTCGTGTCCAACAACCTCGCGAACTCGAGTACAACGGGCTACAAGACCGACCGCGCCATATTTGCCGAATTCCTGGTCAGCACGGGGTCGGACGCTTCCTCTCTCTCGATGGGCAGCCTGGCAGGCCACTCCTTCGAAATGGAGCAGGGCGGGCTCAAGGTCACTGGCGGCCAGTTCGATCTGGCCGTGCAGGGTGATGGATATTTCACGGTCGACACGCCGCAAGGCACCCGCCTGACACGCGCTGGCCAATTCCAGCTCGCAGCGAACGGCAACCTGATCGACATGAATGGCAGCAATGTCCTCAATGCCGGTGGCGGACCGATCACGATTCCTCCTGAAGCGACCAATCTCGTGATCTCCGCAGACGGTACGATATCGGCCAATGGGCTTCAGATTGACCAGGTCGGAATTGTGGTTCCGAACGGTGAACTGATGCGGGATTCCAACACCTATTTTTCGGCACAAGACGGTTATGCCGCCGCCACGGAATTCGGCGTTGTTCAGGGCGCACTTGAACAATCCAACGTTTCTCCAGTCCTTGAAGTTTCGCGCATGATCGAAGTGCAGCGTGCTTATGAGGCAGGACAGACACTTCTAGAAACTGAAGACCAGCGCATAGGGCAGCTTATTTCAGCTGTGCGCGAACGCTAGGCCATGATGGCTAACGAGAGGAGACGGACATGAAGTCCCTACAGATTGCAGCAACGGGAATGGCGGCGCAGCAAATGCGTGTCGACGTTATCTCAAACAACATCGCCAACATGAGTACGACAGCCTATCGGCCGCGATCCGCCGAGTTTTCGGATCTCATGTATCAGCAGTACCTGACGCCCGGCACAATTACGTCTCAAGTTGGAACGGTGGTGCCCGCAGGCATACAGATCGGTACCGGCGTGCGGCCATCAACCGTCTCTATGGAGATCACCCAGGGCGCGCTGAAGGAGACTGGCGGCGAACTGGATCTCGCAATTGACGGCGCAGGCTTCTTGGAAGTCACCCTGCCGTCTGGCGACTCTGCCTATACGCGGGATGGCAAGCTCAACCGCAGTGCCGATGGTGAACTCGTTACCATGGATGGCTACCCGATCGCGGATGGCATAACAATTCCAACCGACGCGAGCCGCATTTCGATCAGCAGGGACGGAGAGGTCGTTGCCTATTTTAACAACGCAACCGTAGGCCAGGCAATCGGCTCGATCTCGTTGACGCGCTTTGTCAACGAGAAGGGGCTCCAGGCGATGGGTGATAACCTGTTTCGCGAGACTGAAGCGTCAGGCCCACCGACACAGGTTGTGGCAGGGACTGAGGGCGCCGGCTATATTCATCAGGGTTTCATTGAGGATTCGGGTGTCGATGTCGTGAAAGAGATTTCCGAACTTATCGAAGCCCAGCGCGGCTATGAACTGAACTCCAAGGTCATCACGGCATCGGATGAGATGCTCGCGGCGACGACACGGTTGAAGTAAGATGATGATATCCCTTGCTGCACTCGGACTTGGCTTGATGGCCACTGTGTTCGATTCTTCGTCCCTTGTTGCTGCCGAAGTCATTCGGGCTGGCGATCGGGTGTCCCAGGCGAATGCCGTTACCGAAGAGGGGGATGTCGCCGAAGGCGCTGACCCGCTTATGGGCCGTGAAGTCCGAAGGACGGTCTATGCGGGCCAACCCATCAACGCGAGCAACACGCGTGCACCGATGATTGTGAAGCGTAACCAGACCGTATCGGTGAAGTATATCAAAGGCGCGCTTGAGATAACGACGACAGGGCGCGCGATGGGCGATGCCGCTGCAAACGAAACGGTCACGGTTCTAAACCAGGAATCCCGGCAGCTCGTGCAGGGAATCGTCCAAGAGAGCGGATGGGTGCTGGCACAATGAGAACATTTTTTTCGACCACAGTTCTGGCAACTGCGATGACGGCATGCGCGAGTGCGCCACCGCCCACAGCGCTTCCCGACATGTCGTACGCCACGCAGTGGAACGTGCCAGTCGATCAAGCAGCCGAAGGCACAAATCCTTCGCTCTGGGCGACATCACCAAATGCCCTTCTCAGCATGCGGCGCGCCAAGGAGGTCGGTGACCTGCTTACAGTCGTGGTTGAGATGGATGACCAGGCGAGCTTGAAGAGCTCTCTTAGCCGGAGCCGGGATTCGAGCGAGAACATGGGCGTTGACGCGCTCTTCGGTCTGCCTCAAGTCGTCAACCGCGCGCTGCCGGGTTCGGCCAGCCTGTCGCCAGCGGTGGACTATACGCGAAACTCGGCCCTGAACGGTGCCGGCGCGGTCAACCGTGCCGAGAAGATTGCCTTCACGCTTGCCGCGCGTGTCGTCGGGCTTGAGCCAAACGGCAACCTCGTGATCCAGGGCTACCAGCAGACGCGTGTCGGCAACGAGGTTCGCTATCTCAGCGTCTCGGGCGTCATCCGTGCGCAGGACATCACGCGCACCAATACAGTGTCCTATGAGAAGATTGCCGACGCCCAGCTTTCATACGTCAATGATGGCGACACGACGGGTGCAGGGGGACGCGGAATCGTTCCCCGAATGATCGATAAGGTTCTGCCGTTCTAGGTGTCATCATGAAGAATATCATTCCCGCCATTATCGTCATCATATGCATCGTTGCCGGTGGCATAGGTGGTAACTTCCTGAGAACATCAGGGGGCGGCGCATCGTCTGGTGCGGAAAAGCATGCCGGTGAGAAAGCAAAATCTTCGCATGGGGAAGAGGCAAAGGGCGGGCACGGCGCATCAGAACCGGCCAAGGATTCACATGCCAAGGATTCCCACGCCAAGGATTCGGGTGAAAAGGATTCCCATGGTGGCGGGGGTTCGTCGGGTGTGGATTATTTCAAGTTCACACGAGAATTCGTTGTACCGGTCATGCGCGAAGCGCGTGTCGACAGCCTCGTTATTCTGAACATCAACCTTGAAGTCGATTCAAGCATCACACCGAAGCTCTTCTCAATGGAGCCCAAGATACGCGACAACATCATGACGACGTTGATCGGGCTCAGCAATGACGGCCAGACGCTGGAAGCCATTTCCAATATCGATAACTATGAATCGATCCGCGCGTCAGTTCTGATGAACCTGCAGAAAATTATTCCGACAGGCATCGAAAACGTTCTCATCGTTGATATGGCCAAGCAGGAGCTCTAGCGGCTTGCGATGTCTGCTGCGGCTTGAGCCTTAGCTTGCCGTGACGCGCGGTGCGACCGTGCCAGCATACTCATCGCTGATATAGATCTCGACGCCGAACTGATAGTTGCCGGCAGGCGACAATTCATCTGCCGTCTGGTTTTCGCCGTTCCAGGTGAATGTGTCTGTTCCCGCTTCAAGTTCCTTTGTCCATACTGTCTTGCCGGTCTCATCCTTTACCGAGAGGATTGCGGTGTCCGCATTCTCAGGGATGTTAACGGCGAAGTCCAAGGCTTCACCCGTGAAGGGCTCCCAGGTCGACTCAACCGATACAGTCTGTCCGATCCATTGGCTCGCCGCAATCGCATAGAGCTCGTCCATGCGGGCGGCGATCGTCTCAAGGCTTGTGTTGGACTTAACGTCTTGCTCAAGGGATGAGAATGTCGCGAGCTGTTCCACAAACTGGGTGGAATCCAGTGGAGACAGGGGATCCTGGTTTCGAAGCTGCGCTGTAAGCAGCTTGAGGAAGGTATCGAATTCCGATCCGGTTGTGGCTTCTGCGGTCGGCGCTGTCGCAACATTGGATGCGTAGGCCGTCGTGCTATTCACTGTGGTCATGAGCGTTTCCTCAGAGTTTGATGTTGAGCCCGGCGCTCGATGTCGGGCGGGACTGAATAGTGTTTTGGACAACCAGTTCCGGCACTGTTCCCAAAGTCTGGCTTGCCGCGTTTATCTGCGGTGCGCCGGCATTGCGGCCAGCGTTCTGTCCCTGATTCTGCGAGGTATGCTGCTGCTGGAAGGACATGTTCTCGCTCGACAGGCCTTGACGCTCCAGCGCATTGACCAGTTCGAAATGCATCAGCCGCAGCTGCCGCATGGCTTCGGGTGTTTCACCGACAATCGTGACGTGCTGCAGGCCATGCATGTCGAACTTGAATTCGAGGGAAACACGGCCGAGTTCCGGTGGATCGAGCTGGATATGGACGCTATTCTTTTTCTCTTCCGGTGAGCTCAGCGTATCAGAAAGTATATCGACGACTTCCGCAGGCGTTGCCAGAACCAGAGCGTTGGTCGGCGCCATGACCGGGGGCGTGACGGGTGCGGCTGACTGCAGCGCTGCCGGGGCAGAGGCGCCTGCGTTCATTGCCATGGCTGAGGGATCAACAGTGTCGGCCTTGTCGTGTGTCGTCGCCAGCTTGCTGGTGCTATCCTGCTCTGCTGCAAATGCTGACAACGCAGCTGTGTCAGCGCTGCCGACCTCCATTGTCGGCGCATCGGCCCGGTGCTTTTCGAGTTTTTGAACTTTCGCGTCCGGCGTTGCCTGGGCCTTGTTGGAAGCCGGCGCAGTGACTGTTGCCGGTCCGGTCGTATCTGCTCGCGATGTGGTCGTGCCTGTCGCTTTGGATGCGAGGCCCTGCGCAACGCCCACCGCCGTCAAGTTTGACGTAGCGGTAGCGGGAGCGGTTTCGTCTGCAGCCTCCGTGGCGGCACCCTCTGGCGTTTCTGGTGCCATGTCCGTGTCCTTGGCCTTGACCTGGGCGGGCTGCGGTTGGTCCTGTGGAGCTGCGGTGCGCGTCAAGGCGGCCGATTCGGGATTTGCCTCAATCGTTTCGGAAGCCTCAGCCTCAGCCTTGGTCGGGACAGGGGAGGGCACTGGCGCAGTATTGATTGTGACGGCTTGAGCGGGGTCGTCAGCCGGCGATGCATCATCCTTATGATCTGCATCGGTCAAGATTGGCTCGGGCTCAGCGCCTTCGTCCGTTTTGCCTTCAAGAACAATCTCGCTTTTGATGTCGATGGGCGTATCTGCCGGTGGACTATCGGTCGGCACCGCCATGGCATCAGGGTCCGGTTGTTCGATGAGAAGCGATGCGGCCCGTGCCACCTCAGAAGATGTTGCCGCTGATGGCTTGGGCGCATCACTCTCTGGGACATCATTATCGGCTGCGGCAAGAGAGCGCGCGAAATCCGCACCGGAGCCTGATTCCTTGGGCGTGCTACGGCTGCGCGCGGCATTTTCGCCGGGCGCTATCGAGCGACGTGCGGTGAGGTCCGTTTCGAGGAGGAATGTCATCGCGTGTCCGGTATGGCTGGAATTAACCAAATTAAAACCAAGCCGTGTAAAAAGTAGGTTAACAATCGAAATGATTTTATTTACGACTTGCTCAATAATCTGAATACGGAATTACAAATGGCAGACCCGATAGCTATCCAGCTGGGAGGCGTTTCGTCTCAACCGCCGATCAATCGCACGCCAGTTCAGAAGGGCGCGTCCGATGCCCAGAGTATTGGTCAGAAGTTCGAGCAGATGCTGTGGGCCGAGATGTTGTCGCACGCCGGGCTGGAAAAAGCCTTCTCCCAGGGGGGAGGGGAGGCGGCATCGGCATTCTCGCGATACATGGTTGAGGCTGTGGCCAAGGATCTCGCGGCCAGCCATCCCATGGGACTTGCAGCAGCAGTGGAGGCCGACCTGGCCACCACACAGAGGAGTGAATAGACGTGCCGGAAAATTCCTTCCGCGACAGGGCAACACGCCTTAAGGACATCCTCGCAATCGAGAAGGACATGCTCCTGACGGGGCGCGCCAGGGACGCCATCTCGCTCATGGATGAGAAGCTCGATGCGATCGCGTCGCTCGAAAGCGCCCTTGCCGACCCCGAGATGCGGGCTATGGTCGCCGATCACCAGAGCATCCTGCAATCAATTGCAGTTTCAGCAAAAGAGAACGCCGCGCATTTCATCGCCGTTCAAAATGGTCTTCGCCATGCGATTGATCGCCTTCAGTCCCTGCATGCCAGTGCCTATGTCGGCTCTTACGGGCGGGATGGCGGAAAAGTTCCTTTTACGGAAGTTACCGGACAATTCCGCAAAAAGGCCTGACTGGTTAACTCTATTTACATAATAGGGCCCTATCTGTGTTTCGACTGACCAAAGAATGGTTAGGTGATTTTCACTGTCAGGACGACGCGTGTTTGATCAATCCACGAGATGCTCGTGGAAAAAAATCTGAGGTAACATACTGTGTCCAGTATTCTGACAAATAACAGCGCCATGGTTGCGCTCGATACGCTTCGCAACATCAACAAAAACCTTGCGACCGTACAAAACGAAATTTCGACCGGCAAGAAAGTGTCGTCCGCCAAGGACAACGCTTCCATCTGGGCCATCTCGACCGTGATGTCGACCGATGTGGAAAGCTTCAAGACGATTTCCGACTCGCTGAACCTTGGTTCATCGACGGTTGGCGTCGCCCGTTCCGCCGCTGAAGCTGTGACCGAGAACCTGCAGTCGATCAAGAATCTGATTGTGTCGGCTCAGCAGAGCAACGTTGACCGCGACAAGATCCAGACCGATATCGACGAACTGACGAAGGGTATCCAGACCATCGTTGGCGCTGCTCAGTTCAACGGACTGAACCTGATTGACGGCAGCTCGTCTGCAGACGTCGACTTCCTTGCTTCACTTGATCGTTCTTCAAGCGGCTCGGTTTCGGCTTCCTATATCAGCGTCGAGCGCGCTGATCTCTCGCTCAGCAACTCTGCTACTGCTGCGACGTTCGGTACGACTGCCGTGACCGATACGACCATCATCAACAACGGCGGAACGGCAGCTGGAACGGCTAAAACCGTCGCTAATGCTGGCTCGACCGCGATCTCGATTGCTACTGTCGCTGATGGCTACAGCTACCGCATCGTGCTTGATGACTCGGCTGGCACCAACAGCGTTGGCCAGCGTACTTTCGAATACGTCGCTGGCACAGATGACAGCGCTGAATCGGTCGCTGCCAACCTGTCGAACCAGATATCGACCTTCCTGGCTGCAACAGGCGACACAAACTACTCTGTGTCGCGTACGGATGATGTTCTTACCATCACAAACAACTCGGGCGCAGCAGTCGATATCACGACTGAATCTGCAAATGACGGTACCGCTGGCACGAGCGTCGGTGGTCTTGGTAACCTCGCTACGGTCGACGTCACGACGGATGCCGGTGCTGCAGCCGCTCTGACAGCCATCGAAGGCCTCCTGCAAACGTCGATCGACGCCGCAGCTGCTCTCGGTTCGTCGCAGAAACGCATCGAGAACCAGGGCGAGTTCGTGAACAACCTGGTCGATGCAATGACGACAGGTATCGGTGGTTTGACCGATGCCGACATGGAAGCAGCTTCGGCTCGCCTCCAGGCGCTTCAGGTTCAGCAGCAACTCGGTGTTCAGGCGCTTTCGATCGCCAACTCGGCACCGCAGCAGCTTCTGTCGCTGTTCCGCTAATACGACTATCGACCCGGGCGTGGGACGCGCCCGGGTCACCCCATTACTAAGGTGTTCAGGAGGGCGCTTTGCAACATTTGGCATTCAGGGCTTACGGCGAAGTCCAACAGCGTACCGCCGGTCCCAAAGAGATCGAGTTATCTCTCTTCCGTCAGATTACCGAAGCGCTCGAGGCTGTTGCGGCAGTCGAGACGCCCCCGCTGGAAGCATGGGCCGACGCGCTCTATCGCAATCAGCAGCTCTGGACCATTGTCGCAACAGATCTGGTCAATCCGGACAACACACTTCCCGAAGAAACCAAGCGCAACCTTGTCTCGCTTTCCCAATTCGTTCGCCAATGCAGCAATCGCGTGCTGGCTGGAAACGACGGAATTGCTGATCTTATCGATATCAACAAAAGCATCATCGCCGGCCTTTCGGGTATTCCTGTCTCGACAGTGACAGAGGAGGCTGCCTGATGTCCGGTCTTGTCCTGAAAATTGCCCCTGGAGAGCGCTTCATCGTTAACGGCGCTGTGCTCGAGAATGGCGACAAGCCGGCGCGCATCCGCATTGCCGATGGCGATGCGCGCGTTTTGCGCTGCCGCGACGCCCTTCTTCCGGAAGATGTCAACACGCCGGTCAAGCAGGTCTATTATGCTGTTCAGCTGTTGATCACCGGGGATCTCAAAGAGGCAGATACGCTGCCTGCCATTGATGGTGCCTGTTCAAAACTTCTCGATGTTTTCCATGCAATCGATCCTGAGCTGGTGCCGATGCTCCGCTCAATGATCAGCCGCGGAAACTATTACTCTGCACTCTGTCACATGCGGCAGATGCTTATTTTTGAAGGCCAGCTGTTGGCGCGTGTCAGTTCGCCTGTCTCTTCGGATGCGAAGGTCGCGTAACTTATGTTCCAGCCCGTCATTCCCCTGACAGGAAACAGCGGCTGGAAATTTCTGGAAGCGACCTATGATCGCCAGCTGAAATCCTATACCGACTCGCCGCAGGTGCGGAATGACCGCGATTATCTCGTCGAGAAATTTTCCCGGCCTGTCGCGGTCGAAGATCTTATGAAAGATTCGCGGTTGCTGCGCGTATCCCTCACAGCTTTCGGCCTTGAGGGCGAGGAATGGAAGCGCGGCTTTATCGATAAGGTGCTTACCGAAGTCGCCGATCCGGAAAGCACATTCCTCAGCCGCTTGAATAATCCAAGTTACACCGCGTTCGCGAAGGCGATGACGCCGGTGGATGGCATGATCACGCTTACGCCGGCCGCAATTTCGGATATGGCGACACAGTTCGAAGCGGCCTCTTTTGAGGCGGCCGTCGGCGAAGTTGATGACAACATGCGCATCAGCCTCAACTTCAAGTCTGAAATTGGTAATATTGCCGGGTCTAGCTCGAGCGAGTCTGCCAAGATCTATCGCATGTTGGCCAACGTGCCCGTGCGCACCTTGCTTGAAGGCGCAATGAATCTCCCTGAAGACATCCGTAAGCTGCCAATTGAGCGCCAGGCTGAGATTTTCAAGGAGAGGCTACAGAGTACATTTGGCATCTCTGACATCTCGGATCTCGGATCACCTCAGATAGTCGACAAGGCCATTCAAAGATTCCATGTCATGCAGTCGATCAGGGAAGGCGCATCCAATTATTCGCCGGCCTCCGCTGCCCTTACAATTCTTGGCAATGGCCTTGGCAGCCAGAGCAGCGAGAACCTTTTCCTCAGTCTGCTCTGATCAGCGTTTCATTGCCTCAATCGGTGCTGCGGGACTTTCCACTGTGAGAATAGCGCGCAATTGCGCAAATGCGTCGCTGATGCCAGCGGCGCTGCGCCTGGCGGCGTAACCGTCCAGCGCCTGGAATAATTCAATCGCGCGATCTGCTTCAGCATCCTTGCCGGGTTCGTACAGGTTCGCGCGCAGCATGGGCGACACTTCCTCATAGAGGGCCAGCATTCGGCGGGTATCGCGGATCAGGGCGTTCTCATCATCGGTGGCCGCATGCGGCAGGCTGCGCGACACGCTCCGCAGGATGTCGATCGCCGGATAACGGCCGCGTTCAGCAATCTCGCGCGAGAGGATGATATGCCCATCAAGGATGCCGCGGATCATGTCGGCGACCGGCTCTTCCATGTCGGATCCCGCAACGAGCACTGAATAGACCGCCGTAATATCGCCCTTGCCATCGGTGCCTGGGCCGGTTCGCTCTGCCAGTTCGGCAATCACTCGAACAGTCGATGGCGGAAAGGCGTTGAGCGCTGGCGTCTCACCCGCGAGCAAGGCGGTTTCGCGGTGGGCTTCAGCGAACCGTGTGATGGAATCGAACAGGAATAGGACATTGCGTCCCTGATCGCGGAAATACTCCGCGGCTGCCATGGCGCAATAGGCGGCGCGCTTCTTGGCGCCGGGCGGCTCGCTGGCTGTTGCCGCCACGACGACCGTCTTCGACATGATGGCGGCTGGCAATACATTGCGGACAAAATCATTCACTTCACGGCTGCGTTCGCCGACCAGCGCGATCACGACAACATCCGCCTCCATGCCCCCGGCGAGTGACCCCAGAAACGTGGACTTGCCCACGCCTGAACCGGCAAACAGGCCGAGGCGCTGTCCGCGGCAGATTGGCAGCATCGTGTCCGTCACCATCCAGCCCGAATCCAGTCGGGGGCCTATCCCGCGCCGCGCATGGGCGGGCAGGGCAGCTGCATGCAGCCTGCGGCCGGCGGAGTGGCTGTGGGACAGCGATTCGCCCTGTCCTGTAACGTCACCGCGATAGTTAATGATCTGTCCGAGCCAATGGTCACCCGGATTGACCCTGGCCTCCTGTTCGATCTGCACGGCATCACCGATACGGATGGCATCGCAAGGCGAAAACAGCAGGGCCGTGACACTATCTCCGGAGACGTTCAGTATCTCTCCCAAGACGGTAAGGCCCGGTTTTTCTATGACAATTTCATTTCCAACACCGGCCAGCTCGCTGACGCCGGCAACTTTTATCATGCCGGGTGCCACATCGGTGACTGTGCCCCATAGACGGTAGAGATGAAGTGACGCGGGAGAAACCTGCATGGGGAGCGCTCTGAACCTTCATCCTAAATTAACGGTTTCCTTAATATAGATTACCAAATCTTGTGATGGGGTTAACCAAAAGGGACGGGTCATGATTTCAGAACTTCCCATGTTCCAGATCTTGAGCGCCATGGCTCGCCATGCGGCGGAGAGCCAGAAGGTGAGCGCGACCAATATCGCGCATGCCGACCAACCTGGATACAAGGCCGCTCAGCTGGAATCCTTCGACACCTTTCTTGATCGTGTCCGCATGGGCAGCGAAGCCGGCGGTCTGGAAGGAAGTTTCCGCACCAAGCCCGCTGACACGCCGGCGGCGCCCAATGGCAATACGGTCAGCCTCGAACAGGAATTGTTCAATTCAGCTGACGCCATGGGCCAGCACCAGATGGCCCTGTCAGTCTACACGAAATCGCTCGACCTGCTTCGCACCGCTATCGGCAAGAGATGAGTAAGGAGGAAAAGACATGAATCCCCTCAAGGCAGTCATGCAACAAGCCGTCGCCGGTATGGGGCGCGAATCGAGTCGTATCACGGTCGCGGCCGAGAACATCTCCAACGTCGACACGCCCGGTTACCAGAAAAAACTTCTCGCCATGCAGCCCCAAGTCGGCGGTGCCGACTCGTTTGCGGCGATGAAGGAAATTCTCGACCAGACACCCGGTGAGCGCAACTATCAGCCTTCCCACCCGATGGCCGACCAGGACGGTTACGTCACCATGTCGAACGTATCGCTGGTCATGGAAATGGCTGACATGCGCGAAGCCAACCGTACCTATGAAGCCAACTTGAACGCGTTCCAGCAGGCGCGTTCCATGTATTCCTCGCTGCTCGATATCCTGCGTCGCTAGGGAGGCGATCGACATCCATGTCCACAGTCAGTTTCAACGCCTACACCGCGCTCAACACCACCCGGCCCGCCGATGGTGCGCAGTCCGCAGGCAAGGCCGATGCGGCCAAGAACCCCGTCGCAGAAGGCATTTCCGATTTCCGAACGGCGATGCAGCAGGCGGAACAGTCGACCATGCAGACCGCTGTTGCGGGTGCTGACCCGCACGCGATGGTAGCGGCCCTGGCCAATGCCGAGCTCATGCTGGATGCGGCCGTCACCATTCGTGACAAGGTTGTCGAGGCGTATCAGGAACTTCTGCGGATGCCTGTCTAGGCGTGGGAGTGGGCCGTGTCGGAAGCTGAGGTTTTTGAGGTCTTGCGGGCCCACATATGGGCAGCTGCGATGATGGCCATGCCTATTCTTGTCGCCACCCTGATCGTGGGTTTCGCGATTGGCCTTCTCCAGGCCCTTACATCCATTCAGGAAATCACCCTGACGTTCATCCCGAAGATCCTCGTCGTCGTGATCGTGTTTTTTCTTTCGCTCGGATACATGACCAGGATCTGCCTTGACCTGTTCACGAATTCGGTATTGCCGCTGATTGCCCGATAGGTCCCATAGTGCACACTTCCATTCTCTACGGATTGTCCAGGCCAACATCCCTGTTGGCGATTGGCCTGATGCTGGTGATCCTGGTGATGATTCTGCCGGTTCCGGCATGGGTCATGGATGTCGGGCTGACGCTGTCCTTCGCGTTCGCCATCCTCATCTTCGCGACCGCCGTGTTCATTGAGCGCCCGCTCGATTTCTCGTCTTTCCCCAGTGTGCTGCTGGCATCGCTGATCCTGCGCCTCGCGCTCAACGTGTCATCGACCAAGCTGATCATTGGCGAGGGGCATACGGGTACCCATGCGGCGGGCGGGGTCATCGAAGGCTTCGCCATGTTCATCATGGGCGGCAACCTGTTTGTCGGCCTCGTCGTTTTCGGCGTGCTCGTGATCGTCAATTTCATGGTCATCACAAAGGGTGCTGGCCGTATGGCGGAAGTCGGCGCGCGTTTTGCCCTTGATGCCATGCCCGGCAAGCAGCTCGCCATCGACTCCGACCTCGCTGTCGGTGCCATCACGCATGAAGAAGCCAAGATGCGGCGCCAGCGCGAGCAGGAAGAGGCGGGCTTCCTCGGTTCCCTCGATGGTGCTTCCAAATTCGTGAAGGGCGATGCCATTGCCGGCCTGATGATTACCGCGCTGAATCTCGTTGCAGGCATCGGTATCGGGCTGACGGTCCACCATCTGAGCTTCTCGCAGGCGCTCAGCAACTATTCGATTCTGACGGTTGGCGACGGTCTGGTCTCGCAGGTTCCGGCGGTCATCGTGTCGGTTGCCTCGGCACTGCTCCTGTCCAAGGGCCGTGAGGAAGGGGCGATCGACTTGGCGTTGCTCGCCCAGCTCGGCAACAACGTCGCGGCCCTGATGATTGTGGCAGGCATCCTGTTCGTTTTCGCGCTCTTCCCGGGCCTTCCCTTCATTCCATTCATGGCGGCATCGGCCGGGTTCGCTGCGGCGTCGTTCTTCGTGCGCAAGCAGAACCGCGAGAAGCGGGACGCCAAGGAAGTGGTCATTGAAGACGAGGCGCCTAAAGCGATCGTGTTCGGCGACTCGATCCATGCCGATGAAATCCATCTGGAAGTCGCACCGGATCTCGTGAATCTCGTCCTGATCGGTGAGAACGGTTTCGAAAGCCGCATCCACAAGATCCGCCGCTACATTGCGGAAGAATATGGCTTCGTGCTGCCCCCGATCCGCATGACAGATAATCCGACCCTCAAGAAGAATGACTATCGCATTCGTATCCAGGGCGTTCGGATCGATTCCGGCATGCTGCGTCCAGGCTCCATTCTGGCCCTGATGGAAGACGACCAGCAGCCTCACCTGCAAGGCGAGAAGGTCAAGGAGCCAGTCTACAAGGCGGCGGCCCGCTGGCTCCCCAACAGCAAGAAGCAGGAGCTTGCCGCGACCGGCATTCCCGTTGTCGAGCCGATCGAAGTGCTCGCAACGCACATGCTGGAAGTCATCCAGTCCAATTTCTCGCTCGTGTTCACGCGCATGGTCCTGCTCGATACGCTCGATGCCCTGACGACGGTCAGTGACAATGACCGGGCCGCCTCGAACCGCCGCTTCCTTGACGAGTATATTCCCACAAAGGTTACGCCCGAACTTCTCCTGTCGGTGGTGCGCCTCCTGCTTGAAGAGCGCGTTTCCATCCGGAACCTGTTCCTCATCATCGAGACCATTGCCGAAGCAAAGACCTCCAATCCGGGCCTGCCACGCATGGTCGAACTTGTCCGCCAGCGTCTCGCCTTCCAGATCGTCGACCGGCTCCAGGATGACCAGGGCCGCTTGCCCCTCGTGCAGCTCTCAACCGCCTGGGAGCAGAAGTTCACGCAGTACGAAGTGGCCGGCGAAAATGGCAGCAGCGATATTGCCCTGCCGCCCGAAATGTTTGGCGAATTGACGAACGAAGTTCAGACAAAGCTCAACGAAGCGGCCAAGAAGGGCGTCATGGCCTCCGTGGCGACCTCGTCGCGCCGTCGCCGCTTCCTGCAAACCGTGTTGGCAAGCAAGGGTATCCGGAACTCCGTCCTCGCCTATGAGGAAATCAGCGCCAAGACAAAGCCCTATATTATCGGCGTGGTCTGATGGAAGCACTGGCGCCATTGGCGGGCCCTCTGGCCGGTTGGTTGGGCCTGTACATGGTGGTCATTGCACGGCTGTCCTTTGTCGTTTTCCTCATGCCGGGGCTCGGCGAGCAGGCCATTCCCGTACAGATGCGCCTTGTCGTCCTGCTAGCCATATCGATGGCAATGGCAACGACCGGGGTCATCGGCGTGCCGGTCACATGGCCGCTCTCGAGTTATGCAGGCGTCCTGTTCAGCGAGCTGACCATCGGCTTTTGCCTTGGGGTCACCCTGCGCGTTACGGTCTGGATGCTCAGCATCGCCGGTACGATTATCTCGCAGTCGATCGGCCTGTCACAGCTCCTCGGTGTCGCGATGGAGCATGAAGCGCAGACCATGACGGCCAACCTTCTCTCGATGGCGGGTGCGGCCATTCTCTTGTCGGCAGACTTCCATATCAGCGTCGTGGCTGCCCTTCTGCACCTGTATGGCGTGATACCCGTTGGCGCGCTTTGGTCACTGGATCTGCGCATGCTGGCCGACCAGTGTTTCTCTGCCATCGGCTTTGCAGTGCTGCTCGCCTGGCCCTTTGTCGCTGTGAACCTCCTGTACAATATCTGCCTCGGTTTCATCAACAAGGCGCTGCCGCAGCTGATGGTTGCCTTTGTCGGTGCGCCGCTCCTCATCGGCGGAGGCATGCTGTTCCTGGCTCTCTCGATCATCGGCCTTCTGGTTGTCTGGAAAGAACGTGTTATCGATGTCGTGGGATGGATGTGAACTAGGCCATGGCAGAGCAGGAAAATGATAGCGGCGAAAAGGAATTTGATGCCACCGAGGCCAAGGAGCGGCAGGCCCGGGAAGAGGGTAACGTTCCACAGTCCAAGGAGGCCAATGCGCTTGCCCTGATCGTGGGCATTCTTATCGCCGGTGTCGTTCTCCAGTTCACCGTCGGCAACGCCGTCTTCAACGACTTTTCGTCCATCCTTTACCACGCCGACTCATTTGCGAGCGATGTCTTCGACTCCGGCGGCGCGCAAACGCGTGGATGGCTGACGGGCACCCTTATCCACTTCTCCCTGATTTACCTCCTGCTCGCTGCGGTCGTTCTCATATCGCTCGTGATCCAGCGGTCGATCTCGTTCTCGTTCAAGAAGATCAAGGTCGACGCGAAGAAGATTTCGCCGATTGAAAATCTCAAGAAACGCTATGGCACGCGCGGTATTACAGACTTCCTGAAAGACACATTCAAGCTGGTCATTGCCGGCGTCATTGCCGTCATGTTCCTGTCGCAGCTTGCCAAGGATTACTACGCCAGCAGCGCTATGCAGATGGACCAGTTCGCGGCGTTCACTTTCAGCCAGGCGATGAAGCTCATCATCTGGTTCCTCGTCTTTCAGCTGCTCCTTGCCGCTGTCGACTTGCCGCTCCAGCAAAGGCTGCACGCCAACAAGCTGAAAATGTCACGCGAGGAAATGAAAAAGGAGATGAAGCAGAGCGAGGGCGATCCCCAGCTCAAGCATCAACGCCGTCAGGCGGGCGCCAGGATCGCGCGCGGCCAGATGATGCAGAACGTCAAGACGGCCACGGTCATCATGGTCAACCCCGAACACTATGCTGTCGCCCTGCGCTGGAATCCGGAGGAAGGCCTTGCGCCGGTCTGCGTGGCCAAGGGTGTCGACCATCTCGCCGCCAAGATCAGGGAAATTGCCATGGCAAATGATGTTCCGATCTTCAGGGATCCGCCGACAACCCGCTCCATCTACAAGCTCGTCGAAATCGATGGCGAAATCCTGCCTGAACATTTCGCTGCCGTCGCCGCGGCCATCAACTTTGTGGAGGGTGTGCGCAAGCACATGTAGTCAGAATGGTCCGTCGCAAACCCGATCTTCAGAAACTCGTCTCCCTGAAACGCCAGAAGGCCGAGCAGGCCTATCTCGCCGCCCAGCAGGCACATGCCAGCGCCGAGTCGGAGCGCGAGCGTCTTGCGGGTGGTCTGAAGGCGATGGATCACAGCACGACCGATGTCGATTCCCTGATCCTGTCACACCAGAAGGGCCATGCCCGAAAGCTGATCCGCGACATCGACGTCCAGCATGGGCGTGTGGATGAAGAGGCGCGTCAGGTCCGCTCAGCGCGGGAGGTGCTCCAGCGGGCTTTCGATTCAGAACAGCGCCTGAAGAAGTCGAAGGAATAGCCGAAGGCCGCGAGGCGCTATCGGTCTTATGCGCCGGCGGCCGCGGTCCATGGACCCGCTTGCGTCAGGCGCACCTCAATGTCGCGCGCACCCGCAGCCTTCACAATCGCCGTCTGGGAAATCCCGGCCACGTGTACGCCTGTGATGGCGCCTGTGGAGATCGGCGCGCCCTTGCGCAGCGGCAGGCCGCGACGGGCTGCGTTTTCCAGCATGAAGCGGAACGATTCGACCGGCCCGCCCGGTATGCTGTCCGGGGTGGCTGACCCGAGGCTGACGCCGTCCAGCAGCGTTTCAAACCGCCATTCATGGAGGGCCAGCTTCTGCCAGTTCGGAATTTCATCACCGATCACGAGCCCGAAATTGTTGCCAAAGTCGGAAATGGTCACCAGTGGCCCGAAATCATTGATGCCCGGAAACGGACTGGAAGCGATCTCGATGCCGGCATGGATCGCGCCGATCAATTCTATCGCCTCATTGCGCGTCCAGTCAGTCTTCCCGGTCGGCGCATCGTCTCCGGCAATGATCACGCACTCACCCTCGACAGCCGCGAAGCCGTTCAGGAACACCGGCATGTCGATGCAGGAGCCGCCTGCGACAACGATCTGGCTCGGGAAGATCGGGCCTGCCAGACGGTCGGTGCCATAGCGGCCTATGTCGTCTCCATTGATGCGGCCCACTTTCCAGCCAAAAACGGGCTCCGGCCAGGCTTTGATCGCATGGTCCTGTATCGCATAAGCGTCGGAAGGGGCGGCTGGCATGCCGCCAGGATAGGTCGCGATAGCCTGTGCTGACAGGCGTGCCCGCACGAAGGCGGATGCAGGGTCGGCTGCCGATCTGGAAAATTCTGTCACGCGTTCTCTCAACTTCTCATCGGATGGTCGACTAAGTTCATTCTCGGGCTGGACACTATAGGAAACCGGTGTCATTTACAAATAGCGATAAGACGGGTTTGCGTAATCTGCAAACGAAATGGAGTTTGGCGGTGTAAAAAACACAAAGCCGACCAGAGGGAGAGGACACGATGATTTCCACCAGAATGCTTTCACGCCACGCACTGACGGCCCTCGTCGGAAGCATGGCCATCATGCTTGGCGGCTGCGCTGGCATGGGCGCTGCAGCCGAAACGGGCTGGGATCTGGCCACCGTCGCAGCTGAGGCGCCCGCGCCGAAAGCGCCCTGGATGGGCCCGCTTGGCTGGGCCGCGAGCACGAAAGGCGGCGCCGGCGGCGAGGTCATGCGCGTCACGACACTGGCGGGCGACGGTCCCGGTTCCCTGCGCGCTGCCCTTGAAGCTGACGGTCCCCGCATTGTCGTGTTCGAGGTCGGCGGTGTCATCGACATGGGCGATCACGAAGTGATCGTCAGCAACCCCTACCTGACCGTTGCCGGCCAGACAGCGCCTTCACCGGGCATTACCATCATCCGCGGCGGCCTGACCGTCAAAAGCCATGATGTCATCATCCAGCACCTGCGCATCCGACCGGGCGACATGGGCGGCGCCTATATGAGCGGCCGCGATATCGACGCCTTCACCACCGTTTCGGCGCATGATGTCATTGTCGATCACTGCACGCTTTCCTGGGCGACGGACGAGAACATGTCGGCGTCCGGCGCCCGTTTCACCGGCGATACGCCGGCTGAATGGCGCGAAGGCACGTCCCACCGCATCACCTTCTCGAACAATCTTGTCTCCGAAGGGCTTTCTCACGCGACCCATGCCAAGGGTGAGCACTCAAAAGGCTCGCTCATCCATGATAATGTCAGCGACATCCTGATCTACGGAAACCTCTACGCCCACAATTACGAGCGCAGCCCGCTCTTCAAAGGCGGTGTGCACGGCGCGATCATCAACAACTTCATCTATGATCCGGGCCAGCGCGCCATTCACTACAACCTTCAGGAGCTTGAGTGGGGTGACATGCCGCATCAAGCAGGCCGCATGACGGCCATTGGCAACGTCATGCGCGCCGGGCCGTCCACAGTGAAGGGCCTGCCGATGATCATGATCGGCGGCGACGGCGACCTTGATCTCTATGCTCGCGACAATATCTCGGTCGACCGCTGGGGCGGGGACGCTCCGCTGATGGGCCGCTACACAACAGGTCGAGCGAAGATCGTCGCGGCCGATGCGCCATTGGACATGCCCGAAGGCCTCCAGCCCATGCCCGCCCGCGATGTCGAGCGCTATGTGCTTGCCAATGTCGGTGCCCGCCCGTGGGACCGTGACAAGCATGATGTCCGCGTGTTGGCCGATGTTGCAGAGGGCCGCGGCGAGATCATCGACAGCCAGGAACGGGTCGGGGGCTATCCCGACTATGCGCCAACACAGCGCGCGTTCGACCCGGCAATGTGGGATATGGAGACCCTCCAGCCGAAGACTCCTGACGCGCTCGATTCAGGGTCAAAAGCACACGGCACTTGAGTTTGTCGCCACGACTGGGGCAAATGGCCCCTTGGGTGGTGAAAGCACAGGTCATGACGGAAAACACACGTAAACCGAAAGACGCGAAGGATCGCGCCCAGGTCACGATCATCGACATTGCCCGCATGGCAAACGTGTCGAAGAAGACTGTTTCGCGTGTGATCAACAAGTCGCCGCTCGTGCGCGAGGAAACCCGCGAGATCGTCAACAAGATCATTGCGGAAACAGGCTTCACGCCCAACCCGCAGGCGCGGGCGCTCGCCTTTCGTCGGTCGTTCCTGATCGGGCTCGTCTATGACAATCCGAGCCCCCAATATGTCGTCAACATGCAGCGCGGCATCCTTGATGCGCTGGACGAGACAAGTTTCCAGCTCGTTCTGCGTCCCTGCGACCGGGCCGACGCCAATTACCGCGAACGGGTCGAATCCTTCGTCATCCAGCACAAGCCCTATGGCCTTATCCTGACGCCGTCCGTGTCGGAAGATGACGAGCTGGCCGCCATGCTGCGTGACCGCAATTGCGATTATGTGCGCGTCGCCTCGGTCGAGATCGACGACGCCTCGCGCATGGTGCGCACGCATGATGCCCAGGGCGCGGAACTTGCCGCCCGTCACTTGGCCGAGCTTGGCCACACGCGCATCGCCCATATTCACGGGCCAAACACATTCCGCTCGACCCATGAGCGCATGGCGGGTTTCCGGAAGGGGCTTGCAGACTTCGGCCTTTCGCTCGATCCGAAACTGACGCTTGAAGGCGCCTATACATTTGATTCCGGCGTAGAATGCGCAACCCGTCTGCTCAGCGGTCCTGACCGTCCAACGGCTGTATTCGCAGGCAATGATGAAATGGCGGTCGGCGTCTATGTCGCGGCGCGCAAGGCGGGCCTGCAGATCCCGGGCGATGTGTCGATTGTCGGCTTCGACGATACGCCGATTTCGTCACGCATCTGGCCGCCAATGACCACGGTTCGCTCGCCTATCCGCGACGTCGGACGTGTCGCGGCCCTGCGGCTCATTCAGGCCGAAGAGGACGAGCAGCCCCCGGCCCCCGGTGCCTTTGCCCTCGAATTGATTGTCCGGGAATCAACGCAGGCGCTTTAGCCCTTTCAGCCGGTTGCCAGTGGCAAGACCGGGTGTTATGACACCGGTTACCAATGCCGGACAGGCAAGACAGAAACTCCAGGAGGACCTCCCATGTTCAACAAGGTTTATCACGCGACCCACCCCGACATGATGGACGGTGTCGAGAATGAGAAACTGCGGGAGCGCTATGTCGTTTCAAGCCTGTTCGCGCCGGATGAAGTGAACCTCAATTATTCCCACAATGAGCGCTTCGTCATTGGCGGCGCCATGCCGGTCAAAGGCAGCGTTGTTCTGCCAGCGCAGACCGAGCCGGAATCGGCCAAGGGCCATCCCTTCCTCGAACGGCGCGAGCTTGGCATCATCAATGTCGGCGACGGCGCAGGCTCGGTCACGATTGACGGGGAAACCCATCCGCTGATCCCGCGCGACGGTCTCTACGTCCCCATGGGCACGAAGGATATCGTGTTTGCTTCCGACGACGCGACCAAGCCTGCCAAATATTACCTCGTCTCGACCCCGGCACATACCCGCTACGAAGTGGCCAAGATCTCGATCGACAAGGCTGTCCCGCTTGAGCGCGGCTCGCTCGCGGAAAGCAATGAGCGCACGATCTACCAGTTCATCGTTCCTGCCACGGTCAAATCCTGCCAGCTCCTGCTCGGCCTCACGGTCCTGAATACGGGCAGCGTCTGGAACACGATGCCACCCCACCTGCATGATCGCCGCTCGGAAGTATATTTCTACTTCGGCCTCGGTGAGAATGACCGCGTCTTCCACTTCATGGGTCAGGAAGACAAGATGCGCCACATCGTCATGGAGAATGACGAGGCCGTGATCTCGCCGCCCTGGTCGATCCATATGGGTTCGGGCACCAAGTCCTATGCCTTCATCTGGGCGATGGGCGGGGAAAACCTCGACTATACCGACCTGAACGTGCTCGATATCTGCCAGCTGAAATAGGCGCACCTATCATGGGCAATCCCTTCGATCTTTCCGGCAAGGTGGCGCTGGTTACCGGCGCGAATACGGGCCTCGGGCAGGGCATGGCCGTGGCGCTTGCAGCGGCGGGCGCCGATGTCTGCCTCGTCGGCCGCTCGGCGCCAGATGAGACGGTGTTGAAAGTCACCGCACTCGGCCGTGTGGCCCATGTCATCAACGCCGATCTTGGCTCGGCCGATCATGTCGCCGAGATCGTCGCTGAAACAAAATCCGTGCTGGGCGGTGTCGACGTGCTCGTCAACAATGCCGGCATCATCAAACGCAACGATTCCATCGACTTCACCTTCGAGGAATGGGACGCCGTGATGAACGTGAACCTCCGCACCCTGTTCTTTCTCTCGCAGGCCGTCGCCCGCGAGATGATCGCAGCAGGGCGGGGTGGCAAGATCATCAACGTGGCCTCGATGCTCTCCTACCAGGGCGGCATCCGCGTGCCCTCCTACACGGCTTCGAAGAGCGGCGTGGCAGGCCTCACCAAGATCCTCGCCAATGAATGGGCGAAGCACGGCATCAACGTCAACGCAATCGCGCCCGGCTATTTCGCCACCAATAACACAGCCGCCCTGCAGGCCGACGAGACCCGCAACAGCGAAATCCTGGGCCGCATCCCGTCCGGCCGTTGGGGCGAGCCGTCAGATCTTGGCGGCGCAGTTGTCTTTCTGGCGTCTCAGGCGTCAGACTATGTTCAGGGCATCACCCTGCCGGTCGATGGCGGCTGGCTGGCCCGCTAGGCAAAGGCGCACTTCATGAGCCACCGCATCGTCTGCTTCGGCGAACTCTTGCTCCGGCTCACCGCGCCGGGGCGCGAGCGCTTGCTCCAGACCGGCCATTTCGACGTCCATGTCGGCGGCGCCGAAGCCAATGTCGCAGTCTCGCTCGCCCAGTTCGGCCACGCCGTCGCCATGGCCAGCACGGTCGCCGACAATGACCTCGGCGAAGCCGCTACCGGCACCCTCCGGCGCTATGGCGTCGACACACGCCATATTGCCTGCACGCCCGGCCGCATGGGTCTCTATTTCCTATCGACAGGTGCCGTCCGTCGCCCCTCCCAGATTGTCTACGATCGCGCTGGTTCCGCCTTTGCCGAAGCCGACCCGGCCGCCACCGATTGGCCCGCCATACTGGACGGCGCCGAATGGCTCCACATTTCCGGCGTCACGCCCGCCATCGGTCCCAAGGGCGCAGCCGCCGCCCAGCGCGCGGTCGACGCCGCCCTCGCTGCAGACGTGAAAATCTCCTTCGACGGCAATTACCGCGCCCAGCTCTGGGCCAATTGGGACGGTGATGGCCCGGCCATCCTGCGCGGCCTGCTCGAAGCCGCCAGCCTCGCCTTCATCAACGAGCGCGACATCAGCCTCATCCTCGGCCAGGTCTTCGACGACCGTGATGCAGCTTATGCTGCCGCCTTCCGCCTCTTCCCGCGTCTCGACACCATCGCCGCCACCACGCGCACGCAATACAGTGTCGACCATCATGCGATCGCTGCCGAAATCGCGACCCGTGACGGTCATTGGCGCTCTAAATCTCATGAACTCGGCGGCATCATCGACCGTATCGGCGGCGGCGACGCCTTTGCGGCCGGTGTGCTCCATGGCCTCCTCACGAATATGGCGCCTGACCACCTGATCGAATTTGCCGTCGCTGCGAGCGCCCTGAAACATTCCATTCCGGGCGACTTCAACCTTGCCAGCGTCGCCGATGTTGAAGCGGCCATCGACACAGACAATCTGGACGTGCGCCGCTAGAATAACCCATTCGCAGTTGTCTCCGTGACGCTGTGACAATCCGGGCCCGGAAGGCTAACGCACCGGCGGCCTTCTGCGCGAAAGTTTTTTCATCGTGCGCTTTTATCGCACTTGCGAAATCAGGTGATCCCAATCATAAGCCTGCGCCTGAGCGGACGCGGCCCATCCGGCCATGTCGCAGAACACGCGTTTTGGCTGGCGACCATGGCGTTGATTTCATCCACGCCGGACCAATCGGGAACGCTTTACCACAGCGACCCGTAAATAAAGGAACGCGCCGCCCTGCTGCGCCGAAAGGACCTGAACATGCAAGATCCACGTAAACTTGCCATTCGTTTGTTCCTGACGATGCCCTTTGTCGTGGCATCTACGCCAGCGGCCATTGGCGCTGTCCACGGCATTGAAAGATCCGACATTTCCGAGGGGCAGCATCATCCCCGCGGCGCCGACCGTTCAAGCCTCACCGCCGATGTCAGACGCACAGGCCAGCAGCAGGACGACTCGTCCGACGAAGAATAGGCCATCGCCATCTTGGGCCAATAGCCTGCAGCCTCTTCTAACCCCACCAAAAATCCAGCTTCCCGCATAAACAGGTGACCACACTCTTGCGTATTCTATGACACCGGTTACCATGAGTGAAACCAAAGACTGGAGCGGGGCCCTATCAAGGCCCCAAGCCCGGCAAGGGGAACGGAAACGCCAATGACCGCCATGACGAGTTCACGAGCAGAGACTGCGTGGCGCATCACGCCCGGCGCGGCCTGTTGCGTATTCCTCTATGCGCTGGAAAAGGCCTATGGTGGTCTCGGGCAGGCGGAATCCGGGGAGGAATTGTTTTGACCCATCCGACGTTCCGGCCCAGCCGACGCGCCGTTCTGGCATCCGGCGGCGCGCTCGGCGTCCTGGCGTCATGTGGTGCGCATGAGGGCAGGGCGTTCCTCTGCGCGGATTCGCACGCGGAAGAATACCCGACCGTTCAGGCCGTAGAGGAAATGGGCCGACTGCTCAGAGAGCGCACCGGCGGCCGGCTCGGCATCAAGATCTATGCGGGCGGCCAGCTGGGGTCGGAACGCGACACACTCGAGATCACCACATTCGGCGGCCTCGACATGAACCGCGTCAATCTCGCGCCGCTGAACGCGATCGAGCCGATGACCGTCATCCCGGCGCTGCCTTTCCTGTTCCGTACCACTGCCCACCTGCGCCGCGCGCTCGATGGCGCGCCGGGGGATGAGGTGCTCGCCTCGCTCAACCGGCATGGCCTTGTCGGCCTCTGTTTCTATGATTCCGGCGAGCGCTGCTTCTACAATACAAAACAGCCGATCCGCACGCCCGCAGACATGGCGGGCATGAAGATCCGCGTCCCGAATTCAGATCTCTACGTTGCCATGATCAAGGCGCTCGGCGCGGATGCGACGCCCATGTCACTTGGCGAGGTCTATCAGGCACTGGTCCAGGGTGTGATCGACGGCGCAGAGAACAACTGGCCCTCCTATGAAAGCGAACGCCATTTCGAGGCCGCCCCCTATTACAGCCTCACGCGGCATGTCATGGCGCCGGAAGTCCTCGTCATGTCGCTCAGCCGCTGGAACAAGCTCAGCCCCGACGACCAGCAGGTCGTGCATCAGGCCGCCCGCGACTCCGTCCCCTACATGCGCAAGCTGTGGGACAAGCGCGTGGACGACGCCCGTGCCCGCGTCATCGCAGCTGGGGTCGAGGTCAACGAAGTCGACGACGTCAACCAGTTCATCACCCTGATGCGCCCCGTCTGGGACCGTTTCATCGTCTCGGACGACCAGAAACGGCTTGTCGCCGAAATCGAAGCGATGGGAGACGCGGCATGATCAGCGCCTTGGCCAAGGCCACGCATTTCGCCGCGAACTGGCTCGTCCGCATTGCCGCGGCTGGCCTCGTCGCGATGACCGGCATTGTCGGCTGGCAAGTGTTTGGCCGTTACGTGCTCAACTCCAGCCCGTCCTGGTCAGAGCAGGCCTCGCTCACCCTGATGATCTGGTATGTCTCGCTCGCTGCTGCCGCCGGCGTGCGCGAAGGCTTCCACATTCGCATCGTTGCGCTCGAAACCGCCATGCCGCCCCGCGTGCAGCACTGGATGCGGGTTGCTTCAAATACAATTGTCGGCGCCTGCGGCCTCGCCATGCTTGTCTGGGGCGGGGAACTCGTCGTGAAGACATGGGGCCACGTCATCCCCTCGCTCGGCCTGCCGCGCGGGCTCGCCTATCTCGGCCTGCCAATATCTGGCGCGCTGATGGCGCTCTTCTCGCTGGAGCGCGTGATCGAGGAAATTGTCGGCAAGCCGCTTGAAGATGAGGAGGATCCGAGGTGGAGCTAGCCATTCTCGTCGTCACGCTACTGGTCCTGCTCGCGCTCGGCGTGCCGGTTGCCTATTCGCTTCTGGGTGCGGCGATGGCCACTTTCGTCGCGCTCGACATTCCGCTCGTCGTCGTATTCCAGCGCATGGCCGCGGGCGTCAGCGTCTTCACGCTCATGGCCATTCCCTTCTTCATTTTTGCGGGCGACCTGATGTACCGGTCCGGCATTGCGCAAAGGCTGGTTGAAGTCGCCGAGGGGGCTTTCGGCCGCGCGCGCGGCGGATTGGGCCTCGTCAATGTCGGTGCTTCAGCCATGTTCGGCGCGGTCTCCGGCTCCGCCATCGCCAGCGCTTCGGCCATGGGCTCCACCCTGATGCCGCTGATGAAGGACAAGGGCTATGACGGCGACTATGCCGTCAACGTCACGGTCACCGCCGCGATTGTCGGCCTGTTGATCCCGCCATCGCACAACATGATCATCTATTCCGCTGCCAGTGGCATCGGCGTCTCGATCGGCGATCTCTTCCTCGCGGGCATCGTGCCCGGCGTCCTGACCGCTGCCTTATTGATGTTTGTCGCCTGGCGCGTTGCCGTGAAGCGCGGCTATGCCAAGGGCAGGTTCCCCGGCTGGCGCATTTTCCTGCGCGCCCTCTTCTATGCGATTCCGGGCCTGATGGCGGCGATCATCATCATGGGGGGCATCCTGTCCGGTGTCTTCACCGCCACGGAATCTTCCGCCATTGCGGTCATCTACACGATCATCATCGGCGCGGTCGTCTACCGCAGCCTTGGCTGGACCAAGTTTGCCGAGGCGGCCATGCAGTCGGTCAAGATCACCGCCATGGTCCTGCTCATCATCGGCTCGGCCACTGCATTCGGCTATGCGCTCGCCATCCTCGAGGCGCCGACAAAGCTGGCCAATCTCATCACGTCGACCACCGACAATCCGATCCTCGTCCTCCTCATCGTCAACGTCATCCTGCTTGTGCTTGGCACCTTCATGGACATGTCGCCCCTGATCGTCATCACGACGCCCATTCTCCTGCCCGTTGTCATGCAGGTCGGTGTGGACCCGGTCCATTTCGGAATCATCATGATGCTCAATCTCGGCATCGGGCTCGTCACGCCGCCGGTCGGGTCGGTCCTCTTCGTCGGCTCGGCTGTCGGGAACGTGCCCGTCGAACAGGCCGTCAAGACGATCTGGCCTTTCTACAGCGCACTCCTGCTGGCCCTGATGATCATCACCTTCGTCCCACAGCTGTCCCTCGCGCTTCCGGCCATGTTCAAATGAGGACACACCGCTGCGCCTGATTGCTGCCCTGCTCCTGCTGACGGCCTGCGCAACTCAGCCCGCAGTCCACTCGGTCAGCGCACCGTCAGACGCCCTGATCGTCGATCTTGAACGGCAGCCGGACGAGATCGTCCACCTCTGGCCAGACGGCCCGCCCGGCGGCGTCCCCGCAGGCCTCGTTGAGCATTATGTCGAGCGCACCAATCCCTTCGGCCTGCCAGACCGGGCCTTGCTCGACGTTACCGATCCCACGCTCTCCGTCTTCCGTCCGGACCATCCCGATGGCTCGGCCATGCTTCTCATTCCGGGTGGCGGCTACAAATGGGTCGTGGTCGAGAAGGAGGGCTATGAAGGCGCACGCTGGTTCAGCCGGCAGGGCGCGACGGTCTATGTCATGTCTTATCGTCTACCCCAGCAGGGCTGGGCGGCCGGCCCGGATACGCCCCTGCAGGATGCCCAGCGCGCCATGCGTGTCATCCGCGCGCGTGCCACGAAAGACGGCATCGACCCCTCTCGCGTCATGGTCATGGGTTTCTCCGCCGGGGGCCACGTCGCGGGCTTGCTGACCACGCGCTTCGCTGCGGACGCCTATCCGCAAACAGATGCTGCCGACGCGCTGTCTGCCCGGCCGGATGCCACTGTCCTCGTCTACCCCGTGATCACGCTGTCCCAGCCCTATACCCATCCCGCCACACGCGAGAACATGATCGGGCCTGATCCGACACCTGAGCAGGTCGCCGCCTATTCGGTGGAGACAGCGCCCCCTGCAAACGCGCCGCCGGTCTTCATCCTGCATGCCGGAGATGACCCAGCCGTGCCGGTCGAGAATGCGCTGATGGCCTATCGGGCCTTTCGCAACGCGGGCGTCCCGTCCAGCCTTCACATATTCGAACATGGCGGCCACGGCTTCGGCCTGCGCGGCATTGACGATGATCCCCTCCATGCCTGGCCACAGATGGTGGTCGACTGGGGGCGCGACGAGGGAATCTTCGGTCGCTAGCTATCCGCCGTCGCGCTGGATTGGCCGTCCTTGGTTAACAATAATCGCTCATCTGTTTACTTGGTAAATGTATGTAAAAAGAAATTTAACCAAGACGGCAATTTACTCTTTATTGCGTATTATCAATGAATTCATACTGGTGTGTGAAACAAGTATTTCGAATAACGAAATATAGAATACGCACCTATGCACGAGGCAGAATCAGTCAAAGGGAGTTTCACGCCGGCGTCCCGGTTCGCACCCCTGCGCACAATAAGCGCCGTGGTGGTGCTGATGTGCGTCGGCCTGATTGCGGCAGCGCCCACGCCCGACTCTGTTCAGATCCAGCTCTGCGTAGCGACCATCGCGACCTTTTTCCTGATGACATGGATTCGCCCGTCCGGCGGCCCGTTCCGCAGCTTTGTCTCCCTGCTGATCGTCTTCACCAGCACACGCTACATGATCTGGCGTGTCACCGAGACAATGCCGACCGATTCCATCTTCTCGATTATTGGCGGCATGTTCCTGCTCGGCGCAGAAACCTATGGCTACATCCTGCTCCTGCTTTCCACTTTCCTGTCGGTGGATGTGTACAAGCGCGCCCCGCGCCCCGCGCCGATTTCGCCGGAAGCCTGCCCCACCGTCGATATCCTGATCCCGACCTATAACGAGCCGGACGACCTCATCGAGGTCACGCTGACGGCCGCACTCAATGTCAATTATCCGGAAGGCCGGGTGAACGTCTACCTGCTCGACGACGGTGGTACGGTCGCCAAGCGCAATCAGGCCGACCGGGAAAAGGCGGACGAGGCGCAGGAGCGGCACGTCTATCTCAAGCAGGTATGTGAGCGCCTCGGCGCCCATTATCTGACGCGCGAAAAGAACGACCATGCCAAGGCCGGCAACATCAATGCCGCCCTTGCTCACACGTCCGGCGAACTAATCCTCATCCTCGATGCCGACCATGTCCCGTCGACCGACATCCTTACGCGCACCGTCGGCTATTTCGTGGAAGACCCGAAACTCTTCCTGGTACAGACGCCGCACTTCTTCCTCAACCCGGACCCGCTCGAACGCAATCTCGGCACGTTTCGGAAGATGCCGAGCGAAAACGAGATGTTCTATTCGGTCATCCAGCGGGGGCTTGATGGCCTCAATGCATCTTTCTTCTGTGGTTCAGCCGCGGTGCTCAGGCGGTCCCTCGTCATGGAGATCGGCGGCATCCAGGGTGAGACGATCACGGAAGATGCCGAAACGGCGCTTGAGCTGCACGCGCGCGGATACCGCAGCGCCTATGTCGACCGCCCCATGGTGGCGGGCCTCTCGCCCGAGACCTTCTCGGGCTTCATCACGCAGCGGATGCGCTGGACACAAGGCATGGTCCAGATTTTCCTGCTGAAAAATCCGCTGCTCAAGAAGGGCCTGACCTTCGGCCAGCGCGTCGGCTATTTCAATTCCTGCTTCTACTGGTTCTTCCCGCTAGCACGCATGGCCTTCATCCTTGGGCCGTTGCTCTATCTCCTGTTCGGCATCCAGGTCTATGTCGGGGATCTGTCAGACTTCCTGATGTACGGCCTGCCGCACATCGTCGGCGCGCTGATGCTCTCTTCGATGCTCTATGGCCACACGCGCTGGGCCTTTGCCTCCGAACTCTATGAAGTCATCCAGTCGATCCACTGTTCCGGTGCCATCCTGCAGGTCCTGCGTAACCCGCGCTCGCCCAGCTTTGCCGTCACGCCCAAGGGCGAGAGCCTCGATGAGAACTTTGTCTCCCCGCTCGCCCGCCCGTTCTACATTCTCATCGCCGTGGTCTGCCTCGGCGAAGTGGCGGGCCTTGTGCGCTGGTTCATCGATCCGGTTGGCGCAGGCGTGATAACGGTCCTCCTGTTCTGGAACACGTTCCACCTCCTGCTGCTCGTGTCCGCCCTTGGCGTTCTCTACGAGCGCTCGCAGCAGCGCATCTTCCCCCGTTTCGAAACGAGCCGCGACATCACGCTCAAGCATTTTGGTGCGCCTGTGCCCGGCAAGATGACCGATGTGTCGATCACGGGCATGGGCTGCAACGTGCCCTACGGCGAAGGCAAGCGTTTCGTTATCGGCGACATTTTCCAGGCGGATGCGCGCGACCTTGGTGCCACCTCGCCGTCGCGCCTTGACCTGAAAGTCCTGTCAGCCACCGACACGCCGACAGGCCAGAAGCTCGGACTCAGCTTCGTAATCGAAAACAACGAACAATGGTCGGCCGTTGTCGCGCTCATGTATTCGCGCAGCGAGAACTGGAAGACCTTCCGCGATGGCCGCGCCAAGTCAGACCATATGGGCGCCAAGATCACCGGTCTCGTCCGCTCAAGCATCTCTCACGCCATGAACCATATCCAAGCCGTTACCCGGGAAGCACGCTCATGATCACTCTCATCCGCTCCACAGCGTTGGCCGCGATACTTGCGGTCGCGCCCCTTACCGTCCCTGCGCAGGCGCAGGAGGCAACGTCGCAAGACGCGGTCTACGACGTCTATGCACACTTCCGTGACGATCCGCAGGTTGCGGTCGAGCGTCTCGAGAATGGTCTCTGGCGCGCGCGCCTTCCATTGGCGGCGCTCCGGCCGGAGCAGGGGGCCATCCGTCTTGATGGTGCCAGGGCCAGCGAGAACATTTCCTTCGCGGTCGCGCCGCAGGCCGATGTCCAGTCAGCCCGCCTCGTCATGCGCCATGTTAGCGGCCGGGCACAGGAAGACACGCGGCCACAGCTCCGCGTCGGCCTGAACGGGCGCTTCGTCGCCCAGCTCGACGGTGTCACAGAGCGCGCCGCCGCCGTGAACGAGATCATGATTGATCCTGCCGCCGTCATGTCCGGCTTCAACACGCTGCGCATCGATGCCGTTCAACGCTACACCTATGGCTGCCAGGATCCTGCGGCGGCTGAACTCTGGACCGACATCGAGACCTCCCGCTCCTATGTCGAGATCACCTATGCGCGCCGTCCTTTTGCAGGCTCACTGGCAGACCTTGATGCCCTCGTCACGGCCGGCGTCGGCGGCGTCGAAAATCTCGGCATCCTCTTCGCTGATGGCGAGATGACGCCTGAAAGCCTGCGCTGGGGCACGCTCGCCTCGCAAGCCGTGGCCAACCGTCTCGCCTACCGCCTGCCGGATATTACCCGCGTCCACGTCAGTGAAATGAGCGACAAGGCTGTCGGCGCAGACCTTATTGCCATCGGCACCCCCGAGCAGCTTGCAGGCATTGCCCCCGCTGGCCTCGCCGACCTGAAAGGCGAGGATTCCTTTTTGTCGATCAGTCCGTCCCCGGCAGACCCGTCCCATTTCCTGATCGTCGCATCCGGTCGCACGCCAGCGGCTATTGAAGGCGCTGTTCGCGCCCTCGCTGCCGCCCGCTTCCCGCTGTCTGACACGGGCGCGGTCACCCTCTCGCCAGCAGAAACACCTGCCGGCATGATCCTGGCGAAGAAGCATCCGCTGCAGACGGGTACGAAATATGCCTTCCGCGATCTCGGCCTCGTCGAAACATCGCTGCTCGGACAGGAGCGCGGCGAGATCGGGCTTGATTTCACGCTACCCGCAGATATTCGCTTCCGCTCCAAGAGCGAGGTCGAACTCTCGCTCGATTTTGCCTACGGCGCGGGCCTGGATTCAAATTCCGTGGTGAACATTCTGGTCAATGGCGAGTTCCAGCGTGCCATCCGCCTCACCAATGCCGATGGCGAAGTGATGCCAGGATACAAGGTGGCGATCACGCCTGATGCGCTTCATCCCGGCCAGAACCATGTCGCGTTCCAGGTGGAACTCTCAACCGAAGCAACGGGCGAATGCACGGCGCGCAACTTGAATCACCTTGCCTTCGTCATGAAAGACACGTCGACACTCACCCTGCCGGAAGCCGACACATTCGTTGAGCTGCCCAATCTGGCGCTGCTCGCGGAGTCCGGCTTTCCCTATTCGGGCATCGAAGGTACGCCTTTCGCAATTCGCGCAGGCGATACCGGCGACGACACGGCAGCCGCCGTCTGGACCCTCGGCGCGCGCCTTGGCCAGATCTACGGCACAGTCTTTACGGACAGTAATTTCGGTTTCGGTCTCGCTCTGCCGGATGAGCACACGCTGGTGGTCGGAACACGAACAGCCCTTAAAGGCTTCCTGCCTGCCGAAGTCAGCGTGACGGGCCAGTCCACCGCCTTGGCAACCCGTGGCTCCGAAGGTCCGCAAGTCACCGCGACCCGCGAGTACAAGTCGATCGACCTTGGTGACAATGGCCTCCTCGTCGAGGGCCACTCGCCGGACCATGCTGGTCGCCTCGTCACCGTGGTCACGGCCGAAACGCCGGGCCAGCTCATTGCGTCGGCCCGTTCGCTCGTCCAGCCGAGCCACTGGACGCAGCTCAAGGGCGGCGCAGCTGTCTGGCGCGCCAGCGCGGCGACGGTTGTAACGCAGGCCCCGGCAGCCACGTTCGAGATCGGCCAGATGCGTCCTGCCGAAATGGCCCGCATGAAGTCCGCCCGCTCGCCCCTGCGCTGGATCCTCACGCTGGGCGCAGTGCTCTTTGCGCTCGCCGCCGTGCTGGCTCTCATCGCTCGCTACATGCGTGATCGGATGAATGAAAAGTGATGCTGCTTCGCCGCCTCCTGCGCGCGGCTGCGGTCGGTGCCCTCATCGCCCCGTCTTTCGGCGGCGTGATGACGGCTGCCGCCGAGCCAGCGCTGGCAGGTAAGGCGGAAGGCGTAATTGCCATCGGTATCCCGACTGCTGAGGAACCCTCACAGCAGGCAACGGAACCGACCGCCACCCAAATCGTCCGCACCCGCCCTGCGCCCGCTGACGTTCAGGCCGTCTGGAATCTCGGCGCCGCAAACCAGTGGAACGGCGCTGAAAACAGACTGGCCAGCCTGCGGGCTGCCTATCCCGAATGGCAGCCGCCGCGTGACCTCAGCGCCTATGTTGCCAACGGCACGCTCGATCAGCGTATCGCCGCCGCAGTGGCAGAGCAAGACTGGGCCACGGTCCTGTCGGCCCTGCCGGCTGTCGCCCCCGATAAATGCGAAACCCCGTTCCGCCTCTTCGCGCGTGCTGACGCGCTGGAAGGCCTTGGCGAGCCTGCCGCGATAACGGCCTTCTATGTCCGCGCGCTTTCGGCCTGCGATGCGCCGGATACAGTCGCGATACTTGCCTCCCGTGCGGTTTCCGCGCTCGATAAGGATGGCCTCACAGACTTGCGCGAACTGGCCCCGCTGCAGCAACGCGCCAACGCCAACCCGCAAGTCGGCGCAGCCTATGCAAAAATCGTCAAGGCCGATAACCGCTTCCAGTTCGATGCCGCCCTCAATACCGGCCACACCGACGCGGCTGTTACGCTCGCCGACACGTCAGGCGATCCGGACCTTTTGATGCAGGCCGGCTGGGACATCCTGGAAACCAATCCCTCCGGCGCTGCCGAGCGCTTCTCCCGCTCCCTTGCCAAAAACGGCCCCGAGGATGCCCGCCGCGGGCTTGTTCTCGCCGCGCTTGCATCAGGCGATATCAGCGCCGCCCGCACCACCGTTTTTGCTGCGCCCGAACCTGCCAGCCTTGCCGAACTCAGCGGCCGTATCGACCTTGCCGACGCGCGCGTCCATCGTGAAGCTGGCGACTGGCGCGAAGCCGTCACGCTGGCCAACAGCGCTGTCACGCGCTTCCCGGCGCTCGCCGTCGATGCAGGAACAGTCGCTGGCGGCGCCCTGCTGGATGCAGCCGGCGATGCGACCGAGGCGGGCAAATTCGCGAACGCCCGCGCCCTCGCACTTGAGGCCGCCGATTACGCCCCGACCCGCCGCCCCGGCCTCATGCGCGCCGCCTGGTCAGACCTGCGACTTGGCAATGATGACGCCGCCGCCAGCATGTTCAGCCAGCTCTATGTCGAAAAGCCCGAAGCGGAATCGGCCGAGGGCTATGCGCTCGCCGCCCAGCGCACCGGCGGCATGGACACGGCCGCTGCGCTTGCCCGCACGATTGGCGGACCGCTCGGCGCAAGGATCACTGCCCTCAATGCCTCCACGGCTTTTGGTCAGGGCGACTACCTCACCGCCAAGGCCCTCGCGCCGGACAGTTTCCCGCCGCTCGAAGGGATCGATTCCAACTGGTATCGTCAGGCCGTAACGGTCCGCAGCCAGAGCGGCACGAGCGGGCAGAACCGCATGAGCGGTGTCGTCTCGACCACATCTGCCGGCCACATCCGCGGGCGCAACCGCTATGAAGCCGGCGTGTCGGTCTATTCCCTCGATCCGGGTCGCAGCGCGCTCCCCGCCATCGACGCTTCCCGCGAGACCGTCGCCATGCCTTATCTCGCGTGGACCCGCGAAGGCGACACAAGCATTGCCGCGCGCATCGGCGTGACGCCGCTGAACGCGGATGTCGACGCGGCCGTCGTCGGAGAGATTGCCATCGCACGCGAAGATGCAGGTCGCGCCGTCGAGGCACGCGCCTTCGCCCGCCCGAAGACGGACAGCGTCCTCTCCTTCGCAGGCCAGCAAGATGCCACGACAGGCCAGGCCTTCGGGCGCATCATTGAAACCGGCGTCGCCCTGCGCGGCCGCCTGCCGGTCGGAAAATCGAACACGCTGCAGGCCGATATCGAGGCCACCAGCCTGCAAGGCGAGAACACCGCCGACAACAGCAAGCTTGCACTCGGTGTCGCGGTCAATCGCAATTTCGCCCGCAAAGGTTTTGCCTATCTCGTGTCCGGCCTGTTCTACCAGTTCCAGTCCTATGACGAGAACACCAACTTCTTCACGCCCGGTCATGGTGGCTATTTCAGCCCGCAGAATTTCCAACGCACAGGCGTCTCGCTGAATGCCCAGACCGACCCGCTGAAAAGCTGGATCCTCAAGGCCGACGTCGCCGTCGCCTATGAATCCGTTTCGGAAGATCCGGCCCGTGCCAATCCCCTCCTGGGTGGCCCCCAGTCCTTTATTGGCGGCAGCGACAGCTCGGGCCTCGCAGGTGCGCTTGATCTCAGCGCCGCCCGTCGTATCGCGCCTGAAGTCATCCTGTCGGGCAACCTGTCCGCCATCCAGTCTGAAGCCTATGAGGATGTCCGCCTTGGTCTCGCCCTGACATGGGTGCCGGGCGGGCGTGATGGCCTCGTGCGCAATGACTTGACGCAAGACCCTTTCAATCCAAATGCCTGGACCCAGCCATGATCCATACGCCAACGCCTGACGTCGATACAGTGCACCGTGGCCCGTTTGTCCGCCTCGCCCGCCGGCTTGAGCGCAGCGATCCTTTCCTGATGCGCGCTGTTCAGGCGGCTGCCCTCATCGGCTGTGTGGTTGGTGTGCTGATCTATGCCTGGCAAGTCGTTCGCCACGAGACGTCAACCAACCGTTCCGCGCTTGCCGAGGCCGCGTGGATAGGGGAAGTGGCCGTCGAGGCAGATCTCGCGCGAATCTACGCCGCCGGTACGGAGGCCTCTCCCCTAATTGCGGCTGCCATGGCCGACAATGTTCCGGCCAGCGAGCAGCGCGCGCTGCAAGTGCAGATAACGCAACAGCTCGCCGACACCCCGGTCACCGCCATCATTCTTCCCGGCACCAACGGGGCCGCGCCGCGTGTCTTCGGTGAGATGCCGTCAGGGGCTGAAGGCGCGCTGGCGCCGCGTCCCTATAGTCGGCGTGCCGGGCGCGAATCGCTTGAGCTCGGGCTCATATCGGTCGGGCCGGGCAGGGCGGCAGTCTACCGCGACCTCACCCTCGCCGACGGTCGTCAGGTCCCGGCAGTTCTCGTTCTGCGATCAGGCGCGTTCCAGTCGGCCCTTCAGACGGGCTCGGCCGCCGGAGCGCACTGGCGTGCAGCGCTGCTCAACCTGGACGGCGATGCGGTCGTCACGGCATCTGATCGTGGTGTGGTCTTCGATGCGGCCGATCTCGGCCTGGCTTCAGGGGCGCTGGGCTGGTTGCCGCTCCACACAGATGATATCCCGGCCACCCGTCATGTGTCTGGGGAGGCCGGTGCGCGGTTCATGGAGTCGCGCGGCATTGCGGGTGGTGCGCTCCAGCTTGTCTATATCGGCACCGAGCCATCCGTTATTGCCGTGCTCGCCGCGCGGCGTTTCGAGTTCATGGCGCTGTTCGGGGCGTCTCTCCTCGCCGTTCTTCTGGCGGTCTCCGTCATCCAGAACGAGTGGCAGCGTCAGGACCGTGAAGTGCGCGATGCCGACCTGTCGACTGCACTTGCGGATATTACCTGCGACCTGCTCGCTGCCGGCGTCATCGACTGGTCCGTCGCAGAGGGTACGGTCAACTATTCGGAAGGCTGGGCCGACATGTTCGCGCAAGGGGTCGAACCGACATCAGAGGATATCTTTGACTGGATCGCCCGCATCCATCCCGACGACCGTCTTGAAGCTCGCCAAGTCTACCAGCGCATGCTGGAAGGCGGCGAGTCCGAACTCGTGCACCGCTTGCGCGTGCGCATGTCCACAGGGCTCTGGGTCCAGGTTGTCGAGCGTGGCCGCGCGCTCGTCGGGGCCAGCGGCACAATCAAGCGCATCATACTTGTTCAGACGACGGAGCCCGTCGATGGCAGCAGGCTGCGCAATGTCTTCGGGGAAAATAAGGTCGCTGACAGCCGAACCGGCTGACGGTGCTGCCCATGACTTGCCGCAGGCCTGTGATCAGGCTGCGGTGTCTATCGGGTGCGGCGAGGCCCCACTCAGCCGCTTGATGTCGCTCAGCAGGTCATCCAGGCCGCGTGTCGCCTGCGACAGCTCGCTTGGCCCACCGGTCGTGCTGTGGCCATTCTCGGCCTGCGTCATGATATGCAGCACAGCATCGCGCGCCCGGCTGACACGGCTTTTGATTGTCCCGGCCGAGCAGTCGCAGATCAGTCCGGCTTCATCATAGGTAAAGCCAGCGGCTACGACGAGGATGATCGCGTCGCGCTGGGCCTGGGGAAGGGAATCGATGGCCGCCTGCAGGACGCGGAAGTCAGAACGGGCTTCCAGGCTTTCATTGGCCAGAAGTGTGCGTTCAGCCTGTTCGGGCTCGAGTTCGGTCGAACGCCAGGCCCGGCGTGTATGCTGGTAGAATTCGTTGCGAAGGATCCTGAACAGCCATGGCCGCATTGCTGCGCCGGGCTGGAACCGATCAATGGCGGCCCATGCGTTCAGGCAGGTTTCCTGCACGAGGTCGTCAGCAAGGTCCCGGTTGCGGCAAAGGCTGCGCGCAAACGCCCTGAGCTCCGGAAGAAGGCGCTCAAGTTCATCTGCGAACCCGAAAGATGTGTTGTTGTCTTCCTCGACGATACTCATAGACGCCAAATCCTTTGGCTGACTGCAATTTCTCACATCGGGAGTCGCCGCGCATTCATTGCTGTGGCTATCCCTACATCCTGTATACTCTACTTCAGTTCAGACCAATTATTGTTGATAGAAACAGGTAAAAAATCCCTCAAAGATTGACGGTCTGACGCCCTGCATCATGTACAAACGTTTGTTAAATTTCCGTCTCCAAACTAGGCTATTTAGGATGTAAAATGCAGTTGAGCTTCTCACCCATTGACCCATGCTAGGCCAAAAGATGCTGTCAGATCTGATTGAATCAGAACTTCCATTCCTCAGGCGCTATGCGCGCGCGGTAGTTGGCTCCCAGGAAATGGGCGACCAGCTTGTGTCCTCAATGATAGAGTCACGCCTGCTTCCGCAAGTTGCCGCGGGCGACGCCGACTTTGACCGGACCCGTCTCTACAAAAGCCTGGACGAAGTTCTGGCAGAGCCCCGCGAGACATCCCGGCCTGATGATATTCTGGTGAAGATGGGCGCTGTCGAGCGGCGGGCGCTCTTGCTCGCATCCGTCGAAGCCTTCGCACTGGACGATATCGCGACCATTCTCGACATGACGGTGCCGGAGGTCGAGCGCGCCCTGAGTGATGAGGAAGCCTCGCTGATGAAGGCGCTCGCCACGCGCATCCTGATCATCGAGGATGAAGCCATGATCGCGGCGCACCTCTCGGAAATCGTCACGTCGCTGGGGCATACACCCGCCGCTTTCGCAACGACCCATGCCGACGCCGTGGCATCGGCAAAGCAGGAAGAGTTCGGCCTGATCCTAGCCGATATACGCCTCGCCGACGGTTCCTCGGGCATCGACGCGGTCAATGAGATCCGCAAGACCTGGAACGGCCCGGTCATCTTCATCACTGCCTATCCGGAATCCCTGCTCACCGGCGAAGGACAGGAGCCGGTCTTCCTGATCCCCAAGCCATTCCGGGCCGATCTCGTGAAGGCCGTCATCAGTCAGGCCCTGATCGGCCGCCACTGATGCGCGCACCTGGCGCCTGATCCGTCAGGACAGGGCAGCCCGTCCCATCCGGTTTGTGTATGTCCAGCAACAGGCTCTACTGCGCATGCCGTTCTGCAAATGGAACGGTTTCAGCCTCCTTCGTATAGAGTCGGTACCAGGCCCGACGGAAGGAGGTGTGCCATGATTGTCTTGAAAAAGTCCCCGGATCAGAGCGGCGGCAGACCCGAGAACCGCCGGTATGCGCGGACGACCATATCCCGCACCGCCTCGCTCTGGAGCCGTGACCAGCGACTGATCGCCCGTGCCAGCATGGTCGACATGTCTGCGGGGGGCGCCTGCCTCGAACTCGCTTCGGCGACGCCGCTACCGCCCCGTTTCATCGTCCGCCTCGCCCGCCGGTCCGGCCCGGACGTGCACGTGGTCCATTGCGAGCTCGTCTGGCAGCATGATGTGCTGGCGGGAATCCGCTTCTGCGAGGGCGAACCTACAGCCACTTCATGATGTCATGGGCCCAGTCCGGCACGACATCGCTGGCCTTGCCATAGCGCGCCTCGTCGAAAAAGGTCGCGCCGTCCGAGGGTTCAAGGTTCAGCTCCAGCGTCCGCGCCCCTGCGCGCCGTGCCAGCTGCACGAACCCGGCCGCCGGATACACATTCCCGCTGGTCCCGATCGACACGAACAGGTCCGCGCGTGACAGTTCCACCTCGATCTCGTCCATATAGAGCGGCATTTCGCCGAACCAGACCACGTGCGGCCGCATCAGGCCGGTCGCCTCGCAGACGGGGCAGTGCGTCTTGCTGGTCAGGTCATCCGGCCAGCGCACAACGCTGCCGCAGGCCTGGCAGCGCACTTTCAGCAGTTCGCCATGCATGTGCAGCACATTCTGGCTGCCCGCGGTCTCATGCAGGTGGTCGACATTCTGCGTCACCAGCGTGAACCGGCGACCCGCCGCCTGCAGCGCGGCCTCCAGTCGTGCCAGTGCGACATGCGCCGCATTCGGCTCTGATGTCTTCAGCTGCGCGCGGCGGTCATTGTAGAAGCCCTGCACAAAGTCAGGATTGCGGGCAAAGCCTTCCGGCGTGGCCAGGTCTTCGAGCGGGTACTTGGTCCATATGCCATCCACGTCTCGGAAAGTGCCGAGCCCGCTTTCTGCGGACACACCGGCCCCGGTAAGCACCACGATACCGCGTGGTGCGTTTGCATTGGACATGTAGGCGGCCTCGTCATAATCTAAACACAGGGTTAATGTAGGGGAGCAGGGGCTACGTTGGCAATTGTAAGGGGACATTCTGACATGCTGCTTAACCTCACGCGGAAAAACACCCAAATCGTCCTTGGCGCTGCAATGGCGAGCCTGCTCGTCCTGGCCGCCTGCGACCAGCAGGGCACACGCCTCGACCGGGCCCGCGAGCTGGCGGATGCCACGCTCGACCAGATCAGCGGCCGTGCCGTCGTTGAACCGGACGCCGAAAAAACGCTGATGACCGCTTCTGTCATGGACCGCGCCATTGCCGGCACGCTGGTCAATGACATGACTGTCCAGTCTGTCGAAGAAAAGTCCATGTTCGCGATCGGCTCGATCATCGCCAAGCCCAAGGACATCGAACCCTCCGCCATCGCCGAGGAAGAGGCCTTGATGATGGAGGACGAAGACGTCCTGAATGATCTTGAAGACGATTTTGTCGACACTGAGGAGGTGCCCGCCAGCGCGGCTGCACCCGCGCCCGCTGCGCCGCCTCCTCCCGCTGCCTCCATGGAACTCGCCCAGCCCGCGCGGCTTATGCCGAGGGTGAAGCTTGACCCGAACGCCCCCGAAGAATCCCAGCAGCAGATCGCGCAAGCGACGCAGGACCTTGAACGCGCTGCAGCGTCAGAGCCTGCGCCGGTTCCGCGCACGCGCAGTCTCGGCCCGCGCGCTCCGTCGTCCGCCCAACCAGCGCCCACGCGAGAAGTCGCCCGCAAGCTCGCCCGCCGCTCGCTGATCACGGGTGACGCCATCCGCAAGCAGCAGGACGCCAATAGCGTCATGCTCGACACGCTGTCGAAATACGGCATGGACGGCCAGGTTGCCCTCTCGCGTGAAGGCCAGATGGTCATCCAGATCGGCTCTGACGGCGCCGACCCTACGCGCTTCACACCCGAACAGGTCGCCAATGCCCAGCAGAGCTACCTTGCGGTCGATACGGGCGCAGGCTGCCCGGAAACAACCGATATGGTAACCGTCCAGTCCAACCCGGCGTTGGCCACAGAATGTATCGTTCAGGACCTGCGGGCCTCCGGCCAGTTCGAATATGTCGAGAAGGACTACATCTTCGAGAACCAGTTCGTCCGTCATCCGAAGCCAACCGATCCCGGCACCACGCCCGGAGGCTCCACGCCGTCAACGGGCGGCGAGGCGCCCGGCAACACCGGCACCCCGCCTGTCACGATCACGTCTGAAATCACGCCAAACGACCCGCTCTGGAGCCTGCAATGGAACTTCCAGAACCAGGGCAGTGGCGAGGGCAAGTCTGCCGGCGGTGCCGGCTTCCAGGATTTCTGGACGCGTCAGGCCAATGAAGGCTCCAGCGAAGTCGTCGTTGCCGTTGTCGATACCGGCCTGCAAATGGCCCACCCTGACATCAAGAACTCACCCAATGTCGCCGCAGGCTGGGACATGGTTTCCGACCCGCGCATGGGCAATGATGGCGATGGCCGTGACAATGACCCGAACGATCCGGGTGACATGTGCGACCCTACCGCGCCGCTCGCCGCTGACACGTTCCACGGCACCCACGTCGCAGGCACGATCGGTGCTGCGGCCTCCAATAATGGCACCGGCGTTGCCGGCGGCGCATGGAACGTCAAGATCGTTCCTGTCCGCGCGCTCGGCAAATGCGGCGGCCGCCTGTCGGACATCAACGATGCCATCCGCTGGGCGGGTGGTCTCATCCCCGGTGAGGATGCCGAAGGCAATGAAGTCTGGAACGAGAATCCGGCTGACATCATCAACCTGTCCATCGGCCTCTTCGAATTCTGCCCGGCCTCGCTTCAGGATGCGATCGATTCCGTCACCGAGCGCGGCGTGATCGTCGTGGCCGCTGCCGGCAATGCCCGCGTCTCGACGCAGTATTATGCTCCCGGCGGCTGCCAGAACGTGATCTCGGTTGCAGCAGGCGATGCCCGCGGCCAGATCGCGCCCTATTCGAACTTCGGTCCGAATGTCTCGGTCATTGCACCGGGCGGCGATCTCACCCGCGACGATAATGGCGATGGCCGCCCTGACGGCGTCCTCTCGACCAAGGCTTCGAGCAATTGCTACGACCCGGTCACCGGTGAAGGCGTCGACAATTGCTATTATGCCTACGAGCAGGGCACCAGCATGGCCGCCCCGCACGTCGCTGCCGCGCTGGCCCTGCTGAAGGCCCGCCAGCCGGATGCCACACCGGCGGAGCTGAAAGCCACGCTGATCGCGGCGCTGGATCCGCGTGAACCCCTGCAATGCGCCGGGTCCTGCGCCCTCTATCCCGGCACGACGCCCATTCCCGGCAGCGCGGACATGTGCGCCCGTCCTTGTGGCGGTCTCCTGAACCTTGCCAATGTGCCGACGCTCAGCGCCTCCAGCGGGGGTGCCAACTAGGCATGGCCGGTTTCCGCACACCCTTCCATCTCGGCGGCCCGCTCGGGCTGGCAGGCCTCGCCACGCTTGCGGGCGCGACGGGCCTGTTTGTGTTGGCCGGCTCGCCGGAAGACAGGGACGAACCAGCCGTGCCGCTGTCAGGCCTGTCGGAAGGCGAAAGCGGCTCGCAGGTGGATACGCGGGTCGACCGGGACGAGAGCCCGCTCATCGGCACCTTGCCGGAAGACATCGTGCCGGATGACGTGCCAACCGAGCCGCCGCTCGTGCAGCCCGAACAGGCCCCGCCTGCGGTCATCACGGCCCAGGCCAAGGGCGCGGAAGTCACCTTCATCGTCCGCATCAAGGGCGCGCCCGAGATCGATTCCGTTGCCCGCCTTTACAAGAAAGACCCGGCCGCCGCCGAACAGGCCTATTCCGACTATGTGGGCCGCACGCCCCAGCTGGCGGATTTCGCCCTCGTCGGCGCCAGCTATTCCGGCGAGATTAAGCTCGCCTACCAGATGCCGCCCGGCACCGAGCCCACCCGCGCCGCCATCAGCGATGTGCAGAAAAAGATCATGGCCGTAGACGGGGTGGCCTATGCCGACCCCGACTATGTTGCCCATCCCGGAGAGAAAAACTGATGATGACCCCCAAGCATTTGCTGGCTTTCGCGGCGATAGGTGCCCTGACACTGTCAGCCTGTGACCGGATCAAGGCGCCCGAACAGCCAGCCGCGCCTGCCGCAACCACCGAAACCACGACTGTGGCCGAAACCCCGGCCGAGCCTGACCTGCCCGTCCGCCCTGAAGCGGTCGAGAGCACCGCCGGTATCGACTGGGAAGCGGCCCGTCGCGACATGGCCTCGGTCTCCAGCGAGGAGCGCGGCGAGGGCGCTTTCCAGGTCCAGTCCGGCGCATCTGCCGCGCCAGTGCCTGTTCTCCTGCCTACCGGCATTGTCGTGCCGCAGTCAGCCCAGGGCGGCGTCAAGTTCATGCCCATGAGCGACGGGTATTTCGCCACCTATCCCGGCGTCGATTATGACATCGTCGTCAACGGCACGAATGAAGTGATCGGCGCGCGCGACGGCGCCGACACGTCCGCCGATACCGAACCGAGCTACCTTGCCACCGCGTCCGGCGCGCAGGTCGCCTTCTCGCGCTATGGCGCTGACTATCTCATTGAATTCGAATGCAAGAATGCCTCGGGCGAAAACCCTGAATGCATCGGAGAGGACGAGGCGCTCGCAATCGCCCGTAAACTGGTCATCGCGGGGACACGCTGATGCGGAAGACTGTTGCGTATGTGATTGCCGCGCTGGCCGTAACCGGCCTCGCGGGGTGTGACTTCATTCGCTTTCCGGGCGATGGCGGCCCGCCGCCTGCGACGCCCGAACCCGGTCCGGACATTCCGGAGGGGGCGCCCGGTCCGCCGCCGCCTGCCACCCCGGTTGAAAACCCCTATGGCGAAACGACCACCGATCCGGCCGATCCAGCGGACGCCAGCGAGACACCGAATGAAACGGAAACGCCCGCAACCGATCCTGTCTCCGGCGAGGATGCGGTCATCCCGCCTGACACAAGCGTCGAGGTGCCCACGGAAACCCCTCCGACTGACACGGACGTGACACCCGAAACGCCTGCCGAGACCGACACACCGCCCACCGATACACCCGGAACGGACTCGGAAGTCCCCGTCGACACCCCGGAAGACACTGTAACGCCACCTGAAGATACGGCTGAAACGCCCACGGAACCCGTCACGCCGCCCGTCGAACCGGCCTTCAGCTATTACGCTCCCGGCGCGCTCCTGCCCGGCTCAGGCCAGGGCGATATCGACCAGATCGTGCACGCTCCCGGAATTGTTTTCCCTGTGAAATCCGCGCCCGCCTATCTCCAGTCGCAGGTCTTCACCTTTGGCGGCGGCATCGGCGGCGGCGACCAGTGCGACCCACGCAACTTCGCCTACCCCTGGCGTGACAATTTCTGCGAAACCCGCAGCGCCAACAGGGGATCGCCCTATTGTCCGGCCCAGAAAATCCACCAGGGCCAGGACATCCGCGTCGGCACACCCGCCCAGTGCAATACGATGCGCCGCACCGCCAAGGCTGACCGCACGCTGCAGGAAGTCGTCGCTACCGAAGATGGCGTCATCTCCAATGTCGGCTCCTATTCGATCAGCCTGCGCGCCGGTGGCCGTATCTACAAATACCTGCACCTGAACATGGCCAAGCTCAAGGTAAAGACCGGCGACATCGTCACCGCCGGCCAGTCGCTCGGTTATGTCTCGAATGATTTCGGCGGCTCGGCGACCACGTTCCACCTCCATTTCGAAATCGTGCAGAACACGGCCGACGATGGCTGGGTCTACGTCCCGCCGTACCTGTCACTCGTCGAGGCCTATGAGCGCCGCGAGAATGGGCCCGGTGAAGAAGTCGAACAGAATGTCGCCGTCGCCTCAGCGCCGTTCGTCATTCCTGAAGGCTATGAAATCACCGAATAGGCTCAGGCCGGTTTGAAGTTCAGCGCCACGCCATTGTTGCACCAGCGCAGGCCCGTGGGCGCCGGGCCGTCCTCGAACACATGGCCCTGATGGCCAAGGCATCGGGCGCAATGGTATTCCGTGCGCGTGTAGATCAGCTTGCGGTCGAGACTGGTCGAGATCGCACCCGGCATCACGTCGAAAAAGCTCGGCCAGCCGGTGCCGCTGTCGAATTTCTTGGCCGACGAGAACAGCGGCAGGTCACACCCGGCGCAATGATAGGTGCCTTCGCGCTTCTCGTGCTCCAGCGGTGAGGTGAAGGCGCGTTCCGTGTCCTCCTTGCGCAGGACGGCAAAGGAGGCTGGCGCCAGGCGCTCGCGCCATTGGTCCTCGGTCAGGTCCCGCCATTCATTGCCGGCATAGGCATCGCTGTCGGCAGCGGCTTCGGGTGGTTTCTTGTCAGCCCCGGCGGAGGAACAGGCAGCAACCGCAAGGGCGGCAGAGCCTGACAGCAACAGGGCGCGGCGGGAGAGGAAGGAATGTGTCATGCGTTTCATACGCGCAGATTTAGCGTCCGGTTCAGACACGCAACACACACAAGGCCGTGAAGCCTATACGCCGCCATCCACCCAGACTTCACCATCGAGGTCGTCCAGCTTGGTCTGCAGGTGCGCGCGGACATCCTGAACGGCCTGATTATACACCGCTGGTCCCATCGTTTTCAGCATCAGGTCGACAATTTCACCGGCCCGGAAATCACTCAGCGTCTCGTCAAAGGCCACGCTGAACGTCTTCTGCACTTCGCGGCACAGCGCCTCGCGGCGTTCGGGCGTCAGCGTGATCTCCTTCATGCCTCGCCTGTCTCCTTGTCTGGATGCGGGTTGCGGCCAAAGTTGACGGCGCTGGAATCCTGCCCAGCATCAATGATTGCCTTGCGGATGGTCCGCGCCCGCGTGAATTCGCGCATCAGCATGTCGCCGTCGCCCCAGCGGATCGCGCGCTGCAGCACGGCCAGGTCCTCGGAAAAACGCCCGAGGCATTCCAGCACGGCTTCCTTGTTGGTCAGGAACACGTCGCGCCACATGACGGGGTCTGAAGCCGCGATCCGCGTGAAGTCGCGAAAACCGCCAGCCGAGTATTTCACCACTTCGCCCTGTTCCACGGTTTCCATGTCGAAGGCGGTCGCCACGATATTGAACGCGATCAGGTGGGGCAGGTGGCTGGTAATCGCCAGCACGCGGTCATGGCGTGCGCTGTCCATGGTTTCCACCTTGGAGCCCAGCGCCTGCCAGAAGCGTGTCAGCTCTTCGACGCCTGCCAGGTAGGCTTCGTCCGTGTCCGGGCCGGGTGTCAGGATATACCAGGCATCGCGGAACAGGGTCGCAAAGCCGGCCTCAGGGCCGGATTGCTCGGTCCCGGCAATCGGGTGTCCGGGAATGATGTGCACGCGTCCGTCATCTGCGGCCATGAGGGCGGCGGCGGCCTCTCCCTTCACCGAGCCCACATCGGTCAGGATCGCGCCGGCTTTCATGTGCGGCACAGCGGCAGCAGCGACCGCCGCCAGCGCGCCAACAGGCACGCACAGCAGCACGCAGTCAGCCTCTGCCACAGCGGCCTGCAGCGTCTCCGCAACGTCCCCGAGGCCAAGGCCTGCCGCGCGCCTGCGCACATCGTCGCTCGCATCATACAGGCTGATCGATCCCGCCGCGCCATATTCGGCGGCAGCCCGGGCAATGGATGCGCCGATAAGGCCGGTGCCGATAATGGCAATCGAGGGAAAGACAGGGTCAGTCATCGTGTATACTCTTGTTCAGGTCATCTGCGCTGCTCTGGTGTGCAAAGCAAAGGCCGAGGTCAAGTGTGGTCTGAGGTTAATGCGTCGGCCTTAACTGCGACCTTTGAGCTGCAGCGACGGTTTGGCACGGCTTAAAGCCGTGGTTGAACCCTTACATGAGCGGTGTAACACGGAGACTGATATGTCGAATGCATCCCCAATCCTGTCGGGCGTGCGCCTGCGCTGCGGCCAGTGTGGCGAAGGAAAGCTGTTTTCGGGCTATCTGAAGCTCAATAGCGAATGCCCGGTCTGCGGACGTGACATGACGTCGGCCGACACGGCAGACGGCCCCGCCTTCTTTGTCGGTTTCGGCGTGCTGATCCTGCTCGCCCCGTTCCTGTTCCTGCTGCCGATGAGCCCCTTGCCTGTGGTTGCCAAGATTCTCGCCTTCGTGGCGCTGTGCGGGGCCCTGATCGGGCTATGCATGTTGCTCCTGCCGGTCGCCAAGGCGGTGCTGCTGAACCTTCAGCTGCACCACAATGCCGAACAGGTCACCGCGGCTGACATCAAGGAGCGCCAGCCCTAGTTAACCGCGCCGGTCCACCCACCGCTCCTGCGGGTCAGCCCGCCCAGCAATTCCTCCGGCCCGGTCATGGCATGCAGCGCGTCGGCCGCGCCCGGCCGGCCCAGCGCATAGCCTTGCAGGAAGTCGCAGGACAGCAATTGCAGCACGGCCGCCTGGTCCTCGGTCTCAACGCCCTCGGCAACAACTTTCATGTTCAGGCTGTGGCCTAGCGCGATGATGGATTTGAGCAGTTCCCGACCCGTAAGGCCGATATCCAGTTGCTGGATGAAGGCGCGGTCGATCTTCAGGCCGTCGAACTGGAATTGCTGCAAATAGCTCAGTGATGAATAGCCGGTGCCGAAATCGTCGAGCAGAACCTTCACGCCCATCTGGCGCAGGCGCTTCATGGTGCGCTGTGCTTCGCCTGTATGCGAGATCAGCACGCCTTCGGTGATTTCGATATGCAGCAGCGACGGGTCGATGCCATGGCGCTCCAGCGCGGATTCCACGCTGCCCGCAAAGCCATCGACGCGGAACTGAACCGGCGAGACATTGACCGCGATCGGGATTGTCTTCTGCCGCTTGATTTCCAGCATGGCCTGATCAAGCGCCCATGCGCCCAGTTTCGAGATCAGTCCGCTTTCTTCGGCAATCGGGATGAACACGCCGGGCGAACCGGCCTGCCCCGGCTTGTCCGGCCAGCGCATCAGCGCCTCGGCGCTCATCACCTTGCCGGTCCGTGCACAGACAAGCGGCTGGTAGACCAGCTTCAGCTGGTTGTTCATGAGGGCGAGGTCGAGCTCGGAATTGATCGTGCGGCGCAATTGCAGCGTTTCATCCATGGCAGGTGAATAGGTGCGGATTGTCTCCAGCCGGTCATTCTTGGCCGCAAACATGGCCACATCGGCGCGGCGCACGATTTCGGTTGCCGGCACCTGGCCTTTCAGCGTGGGCGCGATCCCGATATGGGCTCTCATGTTGATAACGTCCTCGCCGATGCGGAAAGGCGCGTGCATGGCCTCGTCAATCGACTGCGCCGTCTGTGTGGCGCGTACTTCGGCGTCCGGACGTGTGATGAGGGCTGCAAACTCGCCGCCGCCGACACGGGCCAGCATGTCTTTCTCGTGCAGGCAGCTGGTCATCCGCATGGCCACGGCCTTGAGCAGCTCGTCGCCTGTCTCATGACCCAGCGTATCATTGACCACTTTGAACCCGTCGAGATCGATCACCATCAGGGCCGGGTCCGGCCCCTCGGATTCGAGTGCCTCGGCCAGGCGCTCATGCAGCCTGGCGCGGTTGGGAAGGTTGGTGACCGGATCGGTCGACGAGAGCTTGCTGAACTGGCGGCGCACGTCGCGCAGCTGTTCGGCATGTACCGTGCCTTGCCAGTAAATGAGGGCGGCCAGCAGGGCCAGCGAGATATTTGCGATAAGAATTCCGGACAGAACGGACATTAGCGTGCCCTGCCTGGAATGGAGTGAAACAGATACTGCATGGCATGACCCCGCCCGATACTAGGCTGTCATCCTTACAGACCCCTCGTTCATGAAGGTTTGCATCGGGCGGCAAAACAATGCCGCCCGTGTTAAGCTATGGTTTGCCATAATGGCGTGGGGATCAGCCCGTCAGGGCCTGCTCGTCGCGCTCGCCGGTGCGAATGCGCACCACGGAACCGAGCGTCGTGATGAAGATCTTGCCGTCGCCGATCGTGCCCGTATTGGCCGCCCTAATGATTGCGTCGGCAAAGCGTTCTGCGTCAGCTTCGCTGCACGCGACCTCGATTTTCACTTTCGGCAGGAGGCGCACTTCATATTCTGCGCCGCGATAGACTTCGGTCTTGCCTTGCTGGCGGCCGTAGCCGCGCACTTCCGACACGGTCAGGCCAGTCGCGCCGGCCTCGGAAAGTGCGTCGATCACGGCGTCGAGACGACTTGGTTTGAAGATTGCGGTAACGAGTTTCATAGTCCACCAGCCCTTTGGTTTTTGCAGGTGCGAACGTATCGGTCACACTGCTTGCGTCAATGTTTTTCGCGCCGTGATGTCGCGGCAGGCTTGGCGATCCGCACCCGTTCCGCCACCGGCGCGACGGCACCGCCTCCCGGCTCAGCATATAACCTCTTCACCGCTTCGACCAGCGCGACGCCGCCGAGGCCCGGCGTGATGATTCGTCCGATCGCGTCCCAGCCCTCCGCCGCAGCGGTCACCAGCCGCGCAGATACAGGCGGCATGTAGAGCGCGCTGGCGCTGGCCGTTACCTGGAACAGGCCGATCGAGAGCAGGTTCATCAGCTGCGACCGGCTCCACGGCCGTCCCTGGCCGAACGGCGTGCGCGTCGCCCGGCTCCACAGGCCAGCGCGGTTGGAAACGGCGAGCACGATGCGGCCCTCCGGCGCCATCACGCGCCAGATTTCCCGCAAATAGGCCCGGGGATCGCCCGTTTCCTCAAGGCCATGGAGCACGATCACGCGGTCAAACTGGCCATCCGGGAAGGGCAGGCGCAGGTCGCCAACCGAAACGGTCGCATTGCCGCGCCCGGTCGGGTCCCAGCGCACCGGGCCATGGTCGAACGGCACGGCGGCCACGCTGCGCCCTGTCTCGTCACCGAAGGCATCCAGAACCGGAATCGCATAGCCAAGGCCCAGGACCGACAGGTTGTTCGCCTCGCCCCACAGGTCAACCAGCTTTGCCGACAGGATGCGCGCAGCCGCGCTCCCCAGCGGGGAGGCATAGAATCGCTGCAGGGTGACGGCATCCTGACGCATGGGCTTCCTTGTGTTATCTAGGGTTTTACGACCACGAATTGAAGCCGCCCGGAGATCCGACCTGATGTTCCAGATACACCAGTTTCCCTGCCTGAATGATAATTACGGCTTCCTTGCACATGATTCCGTGTCCGGCGAGACCGCTGCCATTGATACACCCGATGCGCAGAAATACCTCGCTGAGGCCGCCGCGCGCGGCTGGACCATCACCCAGATATGGAACACGCACTGGCATCCAGACCATGCCGGCGGCAATCTCGCCATAAAGGAGGCCACCGGCTGCACGATTACCGGCCCGGCCGGTGAAGCGGCGAAAATCCCCGGCATAGACCGCGCCGTGAAGACCGGCGACGTCGTCTCCCTCGGCGCCCTTGCGGCGCATGTCATCGATGTGCCCGGACATACGCTTGGCCACATCGCCTATCACCTGGCGGGAGAATCCACCGCCTTTGTCGGCGACGCGGTCTTTGCGCTTGGTTGCGGCCGCGTGTTCGAGGGCAATCCGGAAATGATGTGGGCCTCTCTCTCGCGCCTCAAGGGTCTGCCGCCGGAAACGGCCCTTTACTGCGCACATGAATACACCGCGTCGAACGCGAAATTCGCGGTGACCGTCGATCCCGGCAATGAAGCGCTCGCCGCCTATGTGAACGAGATCACCGACAAGCGCGCCCGCAATGAGTGGACGGTCCCCACCCAGCTTTCGCGCGAACTGAAGACCAATCCCTTCCTGCGCGCCGACGATCCGGGCCTGCAGGAAGCCATGGGCCACCCCGGAGACCCTGTGGCGACATTCGCGGAAATCCGCGGCCGCAAGGACCGCTTCTGATGAACGCGATCTTGGGGGACCTTGGCGCCAATGAGATCATTCGCCTGCTCGGCCTGAAGCCGCATCCGGAAGGCGGCCATTATGTGGAAACCTTCCGTGCCCCGGCCATGCATGGCTACAGGCCCACATCCACGGCGATCTATTACCTTCTGCAGGCCGATGAAGTGTCCGCCTGGCACCGCGTCGATGCGGACGAATGCTGGTTCTGGCATGCGGGCGGCCCGCTATCGCTGACCCTGTCGCCGCCGGACGGGAAGGGCGCCGACGCCTACCAGCTGGGCCCGGACCTGCGCGCAGGCCAGCATCCGCAACTCGTCGTGCCCGCGCATCACTGGCAGACGGCCGAAACGCTTGGCGCCTGGACACTGGTCAGCTGCACGGTCGCGCCGGGCTTCGAGTTCAAGGGCTTTGAACTGGCCCCGCCTGACTGGCGGCCAAAGGTCTAGCGCGCTTTCCGGCAGGAAACGCCGCGCAATCGCCCGCCAACCGGGCCTTCAGCACAAACTTGTCCGACAGCGCGCGTCCTGACGTATTCTCTTCCCGTCCGGCTGGCTCCCATCTCGCCGGGCAGCGCGGGAGACGGGGCAAGGGATCGCGACCTTGCTACCTTCCTGAAATACACGAAACGCGTTCCCGGCACCTCGCCTCCCGCGTCTTTAAATACAGAAAAACCGGACGGCGCGGGGCCGGTCCGGTTCTTCGTCTTGCTTGCAATGTCGGCAGGCCTAGCCCGCGATATATTGCGCGCCGTTCACCGTCATGGTTGCGCCGGTAATGAAGGCGGCTTCCTCGCTGGCGAGATAGGCGCACATGGACGCGATCTCTTCAGCCTTGCCGAGACGGCCGACCGGGATCGATGCGATGATGCTTTCCAGCACTTTCTCCGGAACAGCCTGGACCATTTCCGTATCGATATAGCCCGGGCAGACCACGTTCACGGTCACGCCTTTTTTGGCGCCTTCCTGGGCGAGCGCCTTGGTAAAGCCGATCAGGCCGGCCTTGGCGGCGGAATAGTTCGCCTGGCCAAACTGGCCCTTCTGACCGTTGATCGACGAGATGTTGATCACCCGGCCGAAACCGCGCTCACGCATGCCGTCCCACACCTGACGCGTCACGTTGAACGCTGAGGTCAGGTCGATGTTGATGACCTGCTGCCACTGGTCGAGTGTCATCTTGTGGAAGGGCGCGTCGCGCGTCACACCGGCATTGTTGATCACGATATCGATGCCGCCGAGATCGGCCTCGATGGCCGCAATGCCCTTGCCGACGGCTTCATAGTCAGCCACGTCGAACTTGTAGCATTTGATGCCTGTTTCCTGCTCGCACAGCTTCGCGGCTTCATCATTGCCACCATAGTTGGCAGCAACATTGTAGCCTTTTGCTTTCATTGTCTCGCTGATCGCACGCCCAATGCCGCGCGTGCCCCCCGTGACCAGTACAGTTTTTGTCATGCCTTATTTTCCTCCGGCTTTTGTTGCCCCGTCTCTAGCCTTCATGGCCGGTAGACTTCAATAGCGCATTGGTCACACGCAAATTCTGTGCAAATATTGCTGCATAGCACAATAATTGCTTCTCCCAGTGAGGAGAACAGAGGGTAGGATATGGCGAAGCCAAACGGATCGTCCCAGACGATCATTATCAAGAAATACGCAAATCGGCGTCTCTACGACACATCAACGTCATCTTACGTGACGCTCGAACACCTTTCCGAACTCGTTCGTGAGGGCCGGGATTTCGAAGTGCGTGATGCCAAAACGGGGGATGACCTGACCCGTCAGGTCCTCACGCAGATCATTTTCGAGCAGGAAACAAAGGGGGAAGGCGCCCTTCCGCTGAACTTCCTGCGCAAGCTGATCGGTTTCTATGGCGGTGGCGGACAGGCCTTCCTGCCAGCCTTCCTCGACATGTCCATGAACAGCTTTGCCGACACGCAGAAGGAATGGACCAAGGCGGCCAATCCCATGTCGCTGTTCGAAAAACAGGCGCGCCGCAACATGACCATGTTCGAACAGGGCATGAAAATGTTCATGCCCACGCTCCACAAGGCGTCCCATAACGAGAAACAGACGCCATCAAATCCGATCATGGATTTCCAGGCCGAGGCGCTCGCTGCCATGCAGGCCCAGATGCAGGCCATCCAGGACCAGCTCGCCGACCTCGCCAAAAAGGACTAGGCTCAGCCCTTACGAGCCGACGATGATGCCGCCGTTCGGGTGCAGGACCTGCCCGGACATGTAGCTTGAATCCTCGCACGCAAGGAACAGGAAGCTCGGCGCCACTTCATTCGGCTGGCCGGGACGGCCCATCGGCGTCCCCTCACCGAAATGCTCCAGCTTTTCGGGCGATGCCCCACCGGCCGGATTGAGCGGCGTCCAGATAGGCCCCGGCGCCACTGCGTTGACGCGAATGCCGTCGCCGACAATGTTCTCCGACAGTGACCGCGTGAACGCCGTGATCGCGCCCTTGGTGGCCGAATAGTCGAGCAGCTCGCTGGCACCGGCATACATGGTCACCGATGTGCAGTTGATGATCGACGCCCCTTCTTTCAGGTGCGGACGCGCAGCCTGCGTGAGGTAAAACATCGAGAAGATGTTTGTCTGGAAAGTGCGCTTCAGCTGCGCATCGGTAATATCCTCGATATCCTTGTCAGGGTGTTGCTCGCCGGCATTGTTGACCAGGACGTCAATCGTCTGGAAGCGCGCAATCGTCTTTGCAACGACCATCTGGGCAAAATCCGGATCGCCCAGGTCACCCTTGATGGCGAGCGCGTCGCGCCCCTCATCCTCGATCATCTTGCAGGTCGCCTCGGCATCTTCGGTTTCCGAAAGATAGACGAAGGCGATATCGGCGCCTTCGCGCGCAAACAGCACGGCCACCGCGCGGCCGATGCCGCTATCCGCGCCGGTGATCAGCGCGACCTTGCCTTCGAGCCGGCCGGAGCCCGGATAGCGTGGTTCCCATTCGGGCTTGGGCGACAGGTTCGCCTCGCTGCCGGGAAGGCCGTCTTCATGGATTTGGGGGGCAATCGTATTCATGGGTTTTGTCTCCTGCTCAAAGTGTGTGCTTGGAGAACCAACGAAGCGTCACCTCGGATCGTTCCGCGCGCGTCAATGCAGATGTTAGCGATACAAGCGGAACCCGGAGAGGGCCGCTACGTTCAGAGGTTGAACTGACAATCAGGAGAGGGAGACGTGACGCGACTTGTCGTATTTTCGAACCGTGTGCCACTGGGCGACAAGCCCAGCGGCGGCCTGGTTGTCGCCCTCAACGACACGATGGCCTCGCAGGGTGGGCTCTGGATCGGCACTGAAACGGTCAAGGAACGGTCCGGCAATGGTCCGGAGGCACTCATCAATCATCCCGGAGCAACCTTTGAACGCCTCGCCATGGGCCTCACGCCGAAGGAACATGCAGGTTATTATCTCGGCTATTCCAACTCGGTCCTATGGCCGCTCTTCCATGGCCGCGCCGACCTCCTCAGCGTCAGCGTCGGCCAGTTCACGACCTACAAATCCGTCAACCGCCGCCTCGCCGAACTCTCCGCGCCACACCTGCACCCGGACGACACGATCTGGATCCACGACTATCACCTGATCCCGCTCGCGCATGAGCTGCGCAAGCTCGGCGTGCGAAACCCAATCGGCTTTTTCTTACACATCCCGTTTCCCGTCGCAAACGGCATTCGCGCTCTCTCGGACAATGCGGAATTCCTCGACTGGTTTTCGGCCTACGATCTTGTCGGCCTGCAGACGCAGCGCGATGTCGCCAATTTCATTGGCGCCTTCCGCACACTCGGCCGCGCGGAACTGCTGTCTGACGGACGTCTGCGCTTCAATAACGGCTTCATTCAGGTCGCGAGCTTTCCCATCGGCATAGATGCAACCGGCTTCCGCACGGCTGCCGAAGAGGCGCCTGAGCTGCCGGAGATCACGACGTCAGCCCAGAAGGTCATGATCGGCGTTGACCGCCTCGACTATTCCAAGGGCCTGCCGCACAGGCTGCGCGGCTTCCAGGCCTTCCTGAGGGATCGCCATGTCGAGGCTGACCGGATCGCCTTCCTGCAGATTGCCCCGCCCACCCGCGAGGACGTTCAGGCCTACAAGGATATCCGCCGCGACCTCGAACAGCTCTCAGGCGAAGTCAATGGCGAGTTCGGAGATATCGGTTACATGCCCGTGCAATATATCCATCGCTCCATCCCCCGCGAACGTCTGGCCGGCCTCTTCCGCCGGGCAGACATTGCCCTCGTCACGCCGCTAAATGACGGTATGAACCTTGTGGCCAAGGAATATGTCGCTGCCCAGGATGAAGCCGACCCCGGCGTGTTGATCCTCTCGCGGTTCGCGGGTGCCGCTGAACAGCTCGCTGAAGGCGCGCTGCTCATCAATCCCTATGATGCTGCCTCGATTGCTGGCGGTATCACCCGCGCCGTCACCATGCCCCTGGAAGAGCGCCGCACACGGCACGCGGCCATGTGGGACCCGATTGCCCGCTACGATAATGACTGGTGGACGGCCACTTTCCTGCAATCCCTCGCAAGGGCGGCCGCGTCCCGGCGCACCAGCGAAAGCTTTTTCGCGGCGGCCGGGGAATAGGCAGGGCTAGACGTCGCCCGCCACGCCAAAGTCGCGCCGCGCAGATACGATGGTTACGACCACACCGGCGAGAACGTCCAGCAATGTCATCGACATCAGGATGAAGAAGGTCGAGGTCGCAAAGTTCGGCAGCAGCAGGAACTGGATCAGGCAGACGATGAAAAGCATCATCGACACGGCGTGATTGATGATGGTCGACGTGCCCGTGCTGGTCGATTTCAGGATTTCCAGGAACAGGAAGATCACGGCCACCAGCAGGATCGCGTCGCCCTTGGTCAGCATCCAGTCGACGCCGGAAATCATCGGCAGGTGCATGAATGGCCCGTTGAGCAGGTTGAGGATCGGCGCGACGGTCGAGCGCACAAGTTCGCCTTGCGCATTGACCGTCTCGACAGCGCCGCCAAAGCCCAGCGCCAGCAGATTGTACAGCACCACCGGAATGACCAGCAGCGGAAAGATCCCGAAAATTACGCGCATGAAGTACCCCTTTTTATCCGAGTCGTTTGAAGCGCGTTTCTCACGCTTCTGGCGTTCCATTTTGGCGACCGCTGCTCCCGCCAGCGCGATCTTCGTGTCTTTTTTCATACCAACACCACCCGTCCTGCGGCTGAGTTAACACGAGGTTTACCGCAATGCACCCAGCGACGCGAGCGGATTTCCCTATGCTGGGCACGCGATAGCGTCCCCTACTCCATATTAGCGGTAAATGCGGCAGTTTCAGGTCAGGCAAGGCCCTTTGGGCCGCGCCTAAAGCTCGTCCGCGCCGCCCGGATTGCGCCGCCGGCGGATCAGCCACATCACGCCGCGCAGGTCTGACAGTGCGTCGCCGAGGCGGCCGAAATTGGTATAGTTCGATGTGCCCGTGGCGCGCGGACGGTGGTTCACGTCGCGATATTCCACCTTGTACCCCTCGGCCCGGAACAGGGCGGGCATGTAGCGGTGCATGTGATCGAAATAGGGCAGGGACACATAGGTGTCGCGGTAGAAGGCCTTGATGCCGCAACCGCTGTCATCGCAGTCGTCGTTCAGCAGGCGCATGCGGATATTGTTGGCAAAGCGCGACCCGAACCGTTTCCACGCCGTGTCCTTGCGGCTGGCGCGGCGGCCCATCACCATTTTCAGGTCGCCCGGCGCATCGGCGCGCGTCAGGGCGCGGTAAAGGTCCGGCAGGTCAGCCGGGTCGTTCTGGCCGTCGCCGTCCAGCGTGCCGATCACCGGCGCCCGCGCGGCCAGCACGCCTGAACGAATGGCCCGGCTCTGGCCCGCATTCTTGCGGTGGGCGACGACGCGCAGCATCGGGAAGCGGCTTTTCAGCTCCACCAGCACCGCGCGCGTGTCATCGCTGGAGGCATCATCCACGAACACCATTTCGAAGGCGCGCCCGTCCAGCGCCCGCGCGATCTCCTCGATCAGGCGGGTGACGTTACCGGCTTCATTGTGCAGCGGGACGACGATTGAGAATTCGAGGGAATTGGCCAAAACAGAAAGCCTTCGGGCTGTCAGGAGAACGAACCAAGCCTCATAACGAGGCAAGGCGGCAAAAGCGAGACCCTACCGCACTTGGCGTTGATGCCCTGCTTTCCTGTCCAAAACCACAAGACGGCGCGCGCGACTGCCGCTAGAAGGCAAAGCCATGACATTCCTCGACCGTATCTCGACCGGCTGGAAAGCCTGGGTCCTGCTTTTCGTGATCACATTCGGGGCCGCCGCGCCCGGCGTGTTCAACCTGCCTGCGCTCGACCGCGACGAAAGCCGCTTCGCTCAGGCCTCCAAGCAGATGCTGGAATCGGGCGATTATATCCGCCTTCGCTATCAGGACGAGCTGCGCAACAAGAAGCCCGCCGGCATTCACTGGCTGCAGGCTGGCTCCACCGCGCTCTTCACCGGCGCGGACGCCAAGCAGATATGGACCTATCGCGTCCCCAGCTGGCTCGGCGCGGCCTTTGGCACGCTCGCCTGTTTCTGGTGCGGCATTCCCCTGATCGGAAGGCGCGCGAGTTTCCTCGGCGCGGCCCTGTTCGGGGCAACACTCCTTCTCACAAGCGAGGCGCATATTTCCAAGACCGATGGCGTGCTCGTCTTTTTGACGACGCTGAGCATCGGCGCGCTCGCCCGGCTCTATATGCGAAATGACCAGTCGAAACGCATGGCGCTGCTCTTCTGGACGGCCATGGGGCTTGTCTTCCTCATCAAGGGTCCCGTTGGCCCAATGGTCGCCGCCTATGCCGGTATCGGCGCATGGGTCTGGACGAAAGCCACCGTCGGCAAGGGAGGGGACTGGTGGAAAGTCCTGCTCTGGTGGCCCGGGCCGCTCATCTTCGTGGCGCTCGTCCTGCCATGGTTCCTGTGGATCCAGGCGGCAACGCATGGCGAATTCATCAAGGGCGCCGTCGGCAAGGATTTGAAGGACAAGTTCACCGGCGCCTCCGAAGGCCATGGCGGCTGGCCCTTCTACCACCTGACCCATTTGCCAGCCTGGTTCTTCCCGGCCACGCTGATGCTCGCGCCCGCCTGCGTTGCGGCCTGGCATCGCCTGAAGCCCCGTAACGATCTTGGCTGGAAATGGCTGCGCGATTCGGCCGCCATCGCCGCTGTGGTGTTCGCTTTCCTCACCGTGCTCCTGTTCGCCCTGCCGCTGCTGCCACATCCCGAGGGCACGGGGCTCATGGCGAAGACACTCGGCACCCTGTCCACCCTGAAGACACTGCCGGCCTATCCGGCCCTGCTGCTCGCCGCCTTCTGGTACATTGCCGGGCGAGACGACTGGAAATCCCGCTGGCCCATCGGCATAGACGGCCTCACCGACGAGACCCGCGCCATCCGCTTCATCGTCGCATGGGCGGCGCTTACCTTCGCCTTCTTCGAGCTTATGCCCACGCTGCTCAGCCACTATATCCTGCCCGCCTACCCGGCGATGGGCCTCCTCTGCGGCTATGCGGCGGTCCAGCTGATGGACGGCGTCCGCATGCCCGTCAGCCGCTGGATATCTCTCGCCCTCTTCGCGATTGGCGCCATCCTGCTGCTCGCAGTTTCCTTCCCCGGTGTCGCGGTCTTCTACATGGAAGAAACCGCAGGCGACTTCAAAACCGTCGCCGCCAGCCAGGTGCTCGAGTCATGGACGGCCTATCGCAGCTTCCCGCTCTGGCTCTGGTGGATCGGCTTTGCGCTTGCAGGCTTTGCGATCGTGGAGTTCGCCCGCCGCAAGGACGGCCTCGCCATCCTGCTCGCGATCGCAGCCAGCATCACGATCGGCTGGCATGTGCGCATCTTCATGCTGCCAAGCCAGGTCTGGCTGCAGCCGACCGAGACGGCCCGCGCGGCGCTTGAGGAAGTCTGCGGTGTGCCGGGCGATGATGCCGACTGCAACACGGTCGCGCCGCAGCGCATCCTCGCGCTCGGCTATGCAGAGCCCTCCTACATCCTCACCATGGGCACGCAGAACCTGCACCCGCCCGAAACCCCGCTCGACCTGCCGACAGACAAGGCCGCCTATCCTGTCGTCTACCTGGTCAATTTCGAGGACAGGAAGGCGGAACCCGCAATCACTGACGAAGTCGCAAACCTCCGCGCGGAAGCGGCAAAGATGAAACTCTGCGTCACCGAGTCAGAACCGCACTACGCGCTCAATTATTCAAACGGCGACCCGGTCAATTTCCGGGCTATCCGCTTCGATACCGGCGGCTGCCCGGGCGTCTCGGCGGATCAGTGATTTACACGGGGCAAACCAGTGCCTAGCCTCTCTCCACACAAGGGGAGAGATGATCATGAATATCAAAGCCATCGCACTGGCCGTATCTGCAATCGCGCTCGGCGCCGCGCCCGCGCTCGCTGACGAGACGCTGCGCTCCGATATCGCTGCCGACTATGACAGCCATCTCGGCGCGCTTTTCACTTACTTCCACACCCATCCGGAACTCTCCTTCCGCGAAACCGACACGTCGAAGACGCTCGCGAAAGAGATCCGCGCCTATGGCTTCAACGTCACCGAAGGCGTTGGCGGCACAGGCGTGGTCGCCGTCATGAAGAATGGCGAAGGCCCGACCGTTCTCCTGCGCGCCGACATGGACGGCCTGCCGCTGAAGGAAGATTCCGGCCTCGCCTATTCCTCCACCGTGACGCAGGTCGACATCGATGGTGTCGAAAAGCCGGTCATGCATGCCTGCGGCCATGATGTGCACATCACCTCGCTTGTCGGCGCCGCGAAACAGCTCGCAGCCCGCAAGGATGAATGGGCCGGTACGCTCATCCTGATCGGCCAGCCCGCCGAAGAACGCATCGGCGGCGCCCATGCGATGCTCGAAGATGGCTTGTATGAGCGCTTTCCTAAGCCGGACTATGCCATCGCGTTCCACGTCGCTGCAGACGTGCCGACCGGCAAGATCCAGGTGCCACTCGGTATTGTCGCGTCCAGCTCTGACAGCGTCGACATCCTCGTCCATGGCGTCGGCACACATGGTGCCTATCCGCATCTCGGCATCGACCCCGTGCTCGTTGCCTCGCAGATTGTCGTGACGCTCCAGTCCGTCGTGTCGCGCTCGATTGCGCCGCTTGATCCGGGCGTCATTACGGTCGGCGCCTTCCATGGCGGGGCCAAGCACAACATCATTGGCGACAAGGTGGAGATGCAGCTCACCGTCCGCTCCGACAGCCCCGAAGTGCGCACGCAGCTGCTCGACGGCATCGACCGCGTGGCGAAAGGCGTCGCCATCTCGCTCAATGTGCCGGAAGACCTGATGCCGGAAGTCACACGCTCGAAAACGGAGTCCACCCCGCCGACCATAAACGATGCGGATACGGCGCAGCGCCTGCGTGATGCCTTCAACGCCTCGCTGCCGGACGGCACGCTGTTTGACCAGCCACGCGACGGCATGGGCGCCGAGGATTTCGCCTATTTCGTCACGCCAGAATCAGGCGTCAAAGGCGTCTATTTCAATGTCGGCGGTACACCTGAAGCCGATGTCGCGTCGGCGCCCTCGCACCACTCGCCCTTCTTCAAGATCGCCCCTGAACCCTCTGTGAAGCTCGGCACCGAAGCCATGGTCGTGGGCGCTATGGCGCTGTTGAAACCAGCGACTTAGAAATCATAGTCCAGCCGCACGCCATAGGTGCGCGGGTCTGACCGGAACGTATTGTAGCCGATGAAGCCATAGCCCGAGAGGGCATAGTCTTCATCGGTCAGGTTCCGGCCCCAGAGTGTCAGGCTGAGCCCCGTGTCAACGAAGGCGAACGTCGCCTCGGCCTGAAGGGTCGTGAAGCCCTTTTGCATCCGCGCCTCAAGGCCTTCCGGATCAAGATAATAGTCGCCGCGATATTTCGCATGGGTTGCGAGGCTCGCGTCCACACCCGGCGTTAGCGCGAAATCATAACGTGCGCCCAGCGTTGCCGAGACGTCCGAGGCGAAGGGCAGGGGATTGCCGTCAAAGGCCGCGGCATTGCCGCCAATATCCGACGACTGGTCGATCTCCGTGTCCAGCAGCGTCAGCCCGGCGTCGAGCGTCAGGCCCTCGGTTGGCGCCCATGTCATATTGGCCTCGGCCCCGTAAACGGTTGCCGCATCAAGGTTCGACAGCGAGTTAGACGTGATGCTTGAACCGTCCGGCAGCGGAAAGTTCACGAAGATACGCGCCTGCGGTGAGTCATAGTCCTGCCAGAAGGCCGCCAGTGTCCATGTCAGCGCCTCCGTGGGCCTCGCCTTGTAGCCCACCTCATAGGCCGTCACGGACTCTGCTGAGAAGAGGCCCTCATCGGCAAAATGCGTCGCATTGTTCTGCACTTCGCCATTGAAGCCGCCGGATTTGTAGCTGTTGGCGACAGAGGCATAGGCCGTGCCGGGGCCAAGGTCATAGGCGAGGGCCGCATTGCCGCTGAGGCGCGTTTCGTCGATCGTGTTCGATCCATAGGCGAGGCCGAGGCCGTTCACATTGTTATACCCAATGGTGCCGTCCTCGAATACATGCCGCCCGCTGCCGTGCCCGTCGATTTCCTCGTGCGTGACACGCAGGCCGAGCGTGGCGGTCAGCCGGTCTGTCAGGTCGAAATCATTATGCGTGAAGGCCGCGAGCGTGTTGCGCGACTGGTTGATATCGGTCACCAGCGTCATTGCGCGGCTCGGCGACACAGGTGTTGGTCCCGCCCGGCTGGCGGCGCCGACATAGGGGCAGGTGCCGATGAGGTTGGCCTTGTCGAGTTCACCGCACCAGATCGTATAGGTCTGGCTGAAATCATCGGTCGAGGCGCTGAGGCCGAACAGTGTGTGCCCGCCGGTCCAGTCCGTCTGCAGGCGGAATTCCTGCGAATACTGCCGGAACGACCGGTCATAGGCGAGGTTCGCGCTGAGGGCCGCATTGCCGAAAAGGGCCGGGGCGCCATCAAAGTCGAACCCGTATTGCTGCGTATAGCCTTCGAACGCCGTCAGCGAGGACAGCTCCCAGCGGCCAAGATCGCGCGCATAGTCCACCGAGACGCCATAGAAGGCATTGTCCGTGTCCTGCGTGCCGGTGCCCTCGGCGGCGATCTCGTGGTCGCCAAGGGCAAGGCTGTCATTGCGCGGCGAGGCATTGACGCCATTGTCTTCCTCATAGTGCGTGCGCACCAGAAGGCGGCCGCCCAGCATCTCGTCCCAGTTGAGGCCAAGGCGCAGGCCAAACTCGTCGCGCACGCCGCCAGCGTCTTCCGGGCCAGCCGTATTGTCCAGCGCGGCGTCGCGCGACAGGTAACGTCCTGCGAGGCGATAGCTGAAGCCACTGGCAAAGCTGTTGCCATAGGCCCCGCCAAGGTCCACGCGATTGGAATTGCCATATCCGGCGCTCAGGTAGCGCGACTGGTCTTCATCCGGCTTGGCGGTGATGAAATTGATCGCCCCGCCGGAAGCGTTGCGTCCATAGAGCGTGCCCTGCGGGCCTTTCAGCACTTCGATCCGCTCAAGATCGTACAGCATCAGGCCGGTCTGCACATTGGTCGCCAGATAGACGCCATCTGCATAAACCGCCGCTGCGCCCGGCGTCAGTGCCTGATGGTCCACCGCGCCAATGCCGCGGATCTGGAAGGCGACCTGCGTGCCATTGGCCACAGCCGCATCAACGCCCGTCAGCAGGTCCGTCACATCCTCGGCGCCGAGATAGGCATTTGCCAGTTTGAGCTCGTCCGCCCCAATCACGCTGACAGACATCGGAATGTCGCTAAGCGGCGTGGCGCCGGGAACAGCCGTCGTCACGACCGGGTCGAGACGCTTGGTCTCGTCCTGGGTCTGGGCAAGGGCCGGGGCGGCAAAGGAGAGCAGAACAAGCGAGGCGGGGAGGGCGCAGGATGATTTCATCCGGCGCGATTAGGCCAGTTGAGAATCCTTTGCAACAGTTGCAAACATTACGATTTATGTGACGCGTACGTCAGCATTTCACGTTCAAAAAACGTGTTAGCGCACTCAGCGTGGGGCGCGTTTCGCCAGGATGCGCTGCAGGGTGCGGCGGTGCATGTTGAGGCGGCGGGCCGTCTCGGAAACATTGTGATTGCACAGCTCGTACACGCGCTGGATATGTTCCCAGCGCACCCGGTCGGCCGACATCGGATTTTCCGGCGGCGCCGGTTTTTCGTCCTTTGTGGCCGTGAGGGCACGGATGATATCGTCCACATCGGCGGGTTTCGACAGATAGTCGACCGCGCCAGCCTTCACAGCGGCAACCGCCGTTGCAATCGCGCCATAGCCGGTCAGGATGACGGCGCGCGCTTCAGGCCGGAATTTTTGCAGCACTTCCACCACATCAAGGCCGCTGCCATCTTCCAGGCGCAGGTCCAGAACGGCAAAGGCGGGTGGGTTAAGGCGGGCAATATCCTTGCCCTCGCTGACGGTCGAGACGGCGGATACGACAAAGCCGCGCTGGGCCAGCGCCCTCGCCATACGTTGTACGAACGGGCCATCATCATCCATCACGAGGCAGGAACGATCTTCCACGCCCTTGAGGCTTTCATGCACGTTAACTGTCACCGGGCGGTCCATGGCCGCGTTCCTTTTTGCGATTCAGATTCCAATATAGGCCTTTTGCACGGCTTAGGCCAATTTAGAAGCCTCGAGTGCGGCGCGCGGCCACATCGCCTGCACAACGGCGCCGCGTTTGGGTGGTGTGCGATTGCGCGTGGCGATGCGCCCGCCGGTGCGTTCAATCAGTGTCTTGGCGATGAAAAAGCCAAGCCCCATGTCCCCGCCGCCGAGCTGGGCCTCGCTGCGCTGGGAGACATAGGGCTCGCCCAGTTTCGGCATGACTTCGGCGGCAAAGCCCGGCCCGTCATCGGTGATCGTGATCAGGACCTGGTCGTCCGTCCATGAGGCCACCGCCGTGACGCGCGTGTCCGCGAAGCTGACGGCATTCTCGATGAAAGCGCCAAGGGCGTGCAGGATTTCAGGGCTGCGATTGATAATCGGGGCTTTGGGTTCGCCGCGTTCGCCGGGGCCGGCCCGCACGATCAGGTCCACGCCGAGGCCCTTGAAGGGGGCTGCTGACTCTTCAACCAGCGCGTCCAGCGGCATCAGGGCATGGACAATGTCGGTCGCCTCTCGTGCCTCGCGGATGGTCGCCAGAATGGACCGACAACGGTCCGCCTGTTCCGCAATCAGGCGTACGTCTTCCATATTCGGATCATCGGGGTCGAGTTCGGCCAGCAATTCCTTGGAGACAAGGTGGATCGTGGCCAGCGGCGTGCCGAGTTCATGCGTCGTCATGGCCGACATGGCGCCCAGCGCCGAGAGCTTCTGCTCGCGGGCCATGACCACGCTGGCGGCATCGAGCGCGCGCACGAGGCGGGCTTCGTCCTGGCTGACACGCACGGCCGACAGCGAGAAGAACACAAGGCCCACCGCGAGCGCCGTGAACTGGCCCCACTGGAAGAGGGATGGCAGGCTGATTACTTCGCCATTCAGCCAGGGCAGGGGCAGGGCCACGAACGGCATCGATGCCGCCAGCAATAGCGCCAGAACGGCCACCAATGTCGCCCGTATCTGTGACACGGAAAGGGCAGCCACGGTTACCGGCGCCAGAAGCAGCAGCAGGAACGGGTTCGACAGGCCGCCCGTCGCGGTAATCAGCGCGGCAAGTTGCAGCGTGTCGAAGGCCAGCTGCAGGCTCGCCTCCCAGCCGCGCGTCAGGCGCTGGCTCTGGAAAGCAAAGGCCAGGAACACATTCAGCCAGGCCGAGGCAGCAATGATCGCCAGGCACAGCGCCAGCGGCAGCTCGAAATCCAGCACGAAGGCTACGAACAGCACGGCGGCCGTCTGCCCCGCCACTGCCAGCCAGCGCAGCGTGATGAAGGTGCGCAGCCGTGTGCGCCCCAGCGCCGAGTGGGCCGAACCGAGGCCTTCCGGCGCCAGCGTGAACACGGCATCGTCGAGGCCGTATCGGGAATCCCGCGTAATATCATCCATCATGGGATGCTTATGCGGCAGCGTGACGCTTGCGCCAAGCACCCCCTTCCCGGCATATCGCGGCCATGACCTTTCCTTATCGCACCCTGATCGCCGCGCTGGGCGCCATTGCCGCCACCGCCTGTTCCCCCTCTGGCCCGGCTGATGCGCCTGAAGGCGCAAAGTCGGGCGGCAACGTGTCCGGCTGTCTCAGCCGCGCCTATCCGGAGATTGGCGGGCCCATTTCGCTGGTCAATGACAAGGGCGAAGCGGTTACGCAGGACACGTTCAAGGGCCATCCGACGCTGATCTATTTCGGCTTCACCTACTGCCCGGACGTTTGCCCGATGACGCTGGTGACCGTGGCGCGGGCTTACAAGATGCTGCCGGAAGGGGTGGAGCCGCCGCAGACGCTGCTGATCTCGATCGACCCGGAGCGTGATACGCCCGAGAAACTCGCTGAATATGTTGCGACGTCAGCCTTCCCGGACAATCTGGTCGGGCTGACCGGCACGCCGGAACAGGTCCGCGCGGCGTCCCAGGCCTTCATCGCAGACTATTCCCGCGTCGATGATCCCAACAGCACCGCCGGCTACACAATGGACCATACAAGCCTGCTCTACCTGATGGACAAGGACTGGAACCTGAAGACCTTCTTCACCCATGACGACACGAGCGAGACCATTGCCGCCTGCCTCGCCGATGTACTGGACGAGTAGGCGGCCAGGGGCCTAGGCGGCGGTCCAGCCGCCATCGATGGAGAGTTCCGCGCCATTGATCTGGTCGGCATCCGGCGAGCAGAGGAAGGCGGCAAAGCCGGCAATCTGTTCGACCGTGACGAATTGCTTGGTCGGCTGGGCAGCGAGAATGACATTCTTGATCACGTCTTCCTTCGACATGCCGCGTGCCTTGGCCGTGTCGGCAATCTGCCCGTCGACGAGCGGCGTGTGCACATAGCCGGGGCAGATCAGGTTGCAGCGCACGCCATGCTCGGCGCCTTCCAGTGCCGTCACCTTGGTGAGGCCGGCGAGCCCATGCTTGGCGGTGACATAGGCTGACTTGAACGGCGAAGCGACCTTGGCATGGGCGCTGCCCGTGTTGAGGATGCGGCCCCAGCCCTTTTCCTTCATGCCGCCAAGCGCCATGCGAGTCGTATGGAAGGCGGCTGTCAGGTTCAGGGCGATGATCAGGTCCCATTTCGCCGTCGGGAATTCCTCGATGGGCGCGACATATTGCACGCCGGCATTGTTCACCAGGATGTCGGCGCCGCCAAAGTCGCGGGCGACATAGCCCATCATGCCTTCAATCGCGTCTGGGTTGGTGAGGTCTGCGTTCGCATAGCCCACTTTAACGCCGTATTCCTTGGCCATCCCGGCGCGCTCGGCCTCGATTTCCGCCTCGTCGCCAAATCCGTTGAGCACGATATTGCAACCCTCGCGCGCGAAGCGCGTCGCGATCGCCTTCCCGATCCCACTCGTGGATCCTGTGACGAGTGCAGTTTTTCCGCTCAGCATGATGAAGTCTCCTTGAGGCGCAGGCGCGCTGTGTTTAGGGATAAGTGCGGCCTCGGGAGGGCCACGGGTTTATACGTGTAGAGGATAGGCAAGTTCGATGGACGGTGAAATCGGTGCTTTCGTTGAGGCTTTCCCTCGCTTTCTGATCTGGACAACATCGGCCGGGCTGATGTTACTTGTCGCCAGTACTATTTATGTACTCCTGACGCCGTGGAAAGAACTTGCGCTGGTAAAAGGTGGAAACGCGTCAGCCGGCCTCGCGCTGGCAGGTGCGATCACCGGTCTTGCCATTCCGATTGCGTCCACGCTTGCCTCCAGCGTGTCCCTGCTCGACCTCTTGATCTGGGGCGTCATTGCGCTGCTGCTTCAATTGATCGTGTACCGACTGGTAGATGTCGTCCTGCGCGACCTGCCAAGGCGGATCGAGGATGACCAGGCCGGCGCGGCCATCGTGTTGATCGCCGCCAAGCTGTCGTCCGCCCTGATTCTGGCCGCCGGATTGTGGGATCCGGCCTTGCAAAGGTTCTAGCGCACAGGAGGCGCCACCGACCATGAGATCGTTTGACTGGGTCCTGTACCTATTGGTCTTCACCGTCGTGGTCGGAACCCTTTTTGCGAATGAACGCAGCGCCGATGCGCCCGAGCCGCCACCGACAATGTTGGAATCCGACGGCCCGACGCTGCCGCCGCCCTCCATTCTCGACGAACAGATCCTCGTCCAGGTCGATGAGCCGAAAGACGGCATCGGAACGGCCTTCGCGGTCAACACGAAGGGCGATTGGGTCACCGCCCGGCACGTCGTTGATGGCTGTAACAGTGTCGGTCTTTTGATTGCGCCGGACCAGTATGTGCCCGCCGCGCGCGTCACCGTCGACCCGGACCATGACCTCGCCCTGATTTCCACCGGCCGCAGCCCCTCCGCCGTGAAGCTTGATCTCGGCTCGCCACTCCGCGTTGGCTCGGAAGGCTATCATGTCGGCTATCCGCAGGGACGGCCCGGCGAAGTGGCCACAAGGCTCCTGTCGCGGTCGAAGCTGATCACACGCGGGCGCCGCGACGGGCAGGAGCCGATCCTCGCCTGGGCCGAGATTGGCCGAACGCAGGGCCTGACCGGCACGCTGGGCGGCATTTCCGGGGGCCCTGTCTTTGACAAGAATGGCGGCGTGCGCGGCGTGATCGTTGCCGAAAGCCCGCGCCGGGGCCGTATCTATACGGCGGCCCCATCCTCGGTGGAGGCCTTCCTGACCAGCCTCAACGTGCCCATCACCGAAGGCCCGCACGAGCCCTTCACGGCCAATACCTATGGCCCGCAATCAGATAATGCCCGCCGCCGCTTGCAGGTGGTCAAGGTTGCATGCCAGGTGCGGCCATGACTGATTTTGCCAGCCGCCTTGTTGCCGCCACGCGGGCCCTCGGGCCGCTTTGCGTCGGGATCGACCCGCACCCCGGCCGCGTGCCCGCCCTCTTCGGCGGCGACACGCCCGATGGCCTTGCCCGCTGGGGCGAGGCGATTGTTGAACAGGTGGCCGGACGCGCCGGCGTGATCAAGCCGCAGGTCGGCCTGTTCGAAAGGCTGGGCCCGGACGGCATGCGCGCCCTGCAGCGCGTTTGCGACGCGGCGAAGGCCGCAAGCCTGATCGTGATCACGGATGCCAAGCGCGGCGACATCGGCTCGACGGCAGAGGGCTATGCGCAGGCCTATCTCGGTACGAACGCGCCGTTCAAGTCCGATGCGGTGACGGTGAACCCCTATATGGGCATGGACACGCTGGAGCCCTTCCTCGCGGCGGCCGAAGCGAACGGCAAGGGCGTTGTCGTTCTCGCCCGTACGTCCAATCCGGGCTCTGCCGATTTCCAGACGCAGGACATGGGCGGCGCGCCGCTCTATGCCCGCGTGGTCGAGGCGCTGCAGCCCGCGATTGAGCGGCTGACAGGCGCGTCTGGCTGGTCCAGCCTGATGCTGGTGGCCGGGGCGACAGGGCCGGATGAGGCCCGCCGCCTGCGCGCGCTGGCGCCATCCTGCCTGATGCTGGTGCCCGGCTATGGCGCGCAGGGCAGTGGGGCGGCCGATGCGCTGGCCGGTTTTGTCCGGCGTGGCAACCATCTCGAAGGCGGCGTGGTCAATGCCTCCCGCTCGGTGAATTTCCCTGAAGGGGCGGCTGAAGCCGCTGATCTCGGCGAATGGCAGCGCATCATTGCGGGCGCCATCTCGGCGGCCCAGGCTGACCTCACATCGCTGAGCGGCGTCACGGATCGCGCCGGAACCCTCGCTGGCAGCTGACCCAGCGAAACGTCTCGACAAATGCCGATGTCGTATTAGCATGACCACTTGAACAGAGATCGCGGCGCAAGATCGCGACCATAACCACACACGGGAGAGAGACGGCCATGACACATTGGCGTTCATTTATCATGGCTGGCAGCGCGCTGGCCCTGCTCGCAGGCTGCGCACCGAAGGAAAAGGCCCATGCCCCGGACGCGCCGGCGGTTGAGGCACCCTTCGCCGATGTCGACACGAATCGCATTGAAACGGCCAGCGGCGGCGCAGAATGGCTGACCTATGGCGGCACCTATGACGAGCAGCGTTTCTCGACGCTGACCGGCGTGAACACCGAGAACGTCTCGCGCCTTGGCGTCGCCTGGACCCATGACCTCGACACCAATCGCGGCGTTGAGGCCACGCCGATCGTGGTTGACGGCGTGATGTATGTCACCTCGGCCTGGTCGGTCGTCTATGCACTCGATGCCAAGACGGGCGATGCGCTCTGGACCTACGACCCCGATGTCGACCGCGCCGTGGGCGTGAAGGCCTGCTGCGATGTCGTGAACCGCGGTGTCGCCGTCTACAAGGGCAAGGTCTATGTCGGCGTCATTGATGGCCGCCTTGATGCACTCGATGCCAAGACCGGTGAAAAGGTCTGGAGCACGGTCACCGTGGACCAGGCGAAACCTTTCACCATCACGGGCGCACCGCGCGTCGTGAACGGCAAGGTGCTGATCGGTAATGGCGGCGCCGAGCTGGGCGTGCGCGGCTATCTCACCGCCTATGATTCCGAAACCGGCAAGAAGCTCTGGCGCTTCTACACCGTGCCGAACCCTGAAAAGCAGCCCGATCATGAAGCCTCCGACAAGGCCTTCGAGACCATAGGCAACGTCACATGGGGTGATGAAGGCGCATGGGTCACCGATGGCGGCGGCGGTACGGTCTGGGATTCGATCGTGTACGACTCGGTCAACGACCAGATCATTTTCGGTGTCGGCAATGGCTCGCCCTGGAACCGTACGTTCCGCGATCCGGCTGGCGGCGATAACCTCTTCCTCTCGTCCATCGTGGCTGTGGATGCCAATACGGGCGAATACAAATGGCACTTCCAGACCACGCCCGGCGACAACTGGGACTATACAGCCACCCAGTCGATCATCCTGGCTGACCTGCCACTCGGCGAGAACGGGGCCTCGCGCCGCGTCGCCATGCAGGCACCCAAGAACGGCTTCTTCTACGTACTGGATGCCGCCACCGGCGAATTCCTCAAAGGCAACGCCTATGGCGCCATCAACTGGGCGACCGGTCTCGACGAGAATGGCCGCCCGATCGAAGTCGCTGCCGCGCGCTATGGCAAGACCCCTCACCAGCAGCTGCCCGGCCCGCTCGGCGCGCATAACTGGCAGCCCATGGCCTACAGCCCGGAAACAAAGCTCGCCTACATCCCGGCGCAGGAAATCCCGCAGTCTTATGTCGAAGACCCGCGCTTTGCCTCAAAGGCCATTGGCTGGAACACGGGCGCTGACTTCTCGTCCGGCATCCCGCCAATCGCGCCGCCGGATGTGGTGAAATTCCTCCGCTCGACGCTCAAGGGCCATCTCATTGCGTGGGATCCGGTCAAGGGCGAACCGCGCTGGACGGTCGATCACGACAATGCGTGGAATGGCGGCGTGCTGGCCACGGCAGGCAACCTCGTCTTCCAGGGCAAGCTCAACGGCGACTTCGTGGCCTATAACGCCACGACCGGCGAGAAATTGTGGAGCCAGAACGTGAAGTCCGGCGCCGCTGCCGGCCCCGGCACCTACGAGATCGACGGCGAGCAATATGTCACGATCACGACCGGCTGGGGCAGTGCCTTCGCCCTGACGGCTGGCTATGCCTATGACGAGGCAGTGCCGTCGTCTGTTGGCAAGGTTGTCACGTTCAAAGTGGGCGGCACCGGCCTGATCGCCGATTCAGACCTGCCCCCCATCGACCGGACGCCCAAAGCCGAATCCTTCGGCGACGAAACCATGATTGCTGATGGCGCTGTGGCCTTCTCGCGTAACTGCATGGTCTGCCACGGTGCCCTCGCGGCGAGTTCCGGCGTGCTGCCTGATCTTCGCTGGTCGGCGATCACGGGCAATGCCGAAGCCTGGAAGGGCGTCGTCATCGACGGCAACCTTGCCGCCAATGGCATGGTCTCGTTCGCCGAGTTCGTAACGCCGGACGAGGCCGAGGCCATCCGTGCCTATGTCCTCGCCCAGGCCCACGCCGTCGCTGAGCCTGCCGGCGGCGGGCAATAGTCTTTCAGCCGGACTGAATGATGTGGCGCGTCCCTCTGGGGCGCGCTACACTTTTTTGATGCAGTTCATTCTTGGCATTCTCACCCTTTTTGTGGCCATCGGCGTGTGGTCTTGGCGCCTGCGCATGGCGCGGGATGGCGCGCGTGAGGCGGCCGACCTGGCCCGCACCGCAGCGAACCTGCCCCGGCGCCTTGCCTTCAAGTTTCGCTCCGGCCGGAATGGCCTCGACCTGATCGATGATCCGCGCGAGGCCGCTGCGATCATGATGATGGAAATCGCGCGTGCGCGCGGCGGGCCGCTGACCGATCGCCAGAGCGATATCATCTCTGAAGAGATGATCCGCCATTTCAGCTTCACGCTGGACGAGGCCCATGAACTCGTCGCGCATGCGGCCTGGGTCACCAACAAGGCGCCCCTGCCGCAGGAGACGATGCGCCGGTTGAGCCAGAAGATCGTGGCCGACAAGTATCTCGGGCCCAAGGAAGTGGTCGATCTCGACTCCATGCTTGTCGCCGTGTCCGAGGCGGAAGGCGCGCCGACCAAGGACCAGCTGTCCCTGCTGCAGGTGTTCCGCGACAAGGCTGGCCTCAGGACATGACCAGCCTGTCAGTTGCGCGACGTCTGACGGGGTTGTAGGGGCAAAAAGATGAGCCAGAATCTGCCTGCCGCCTATCGCGCCCGTGTCAGCAATGACAATTGGCATAATTATTCTGTGCTGCGCCACGGCGCCTTTGACGGCATGCTTGTCACGTCAAAGAATTCCGGCACGCACTGGCTGAAATACATGCTGGCCATCGCCATTGCCGATACGCATGGCATCGAGCGGCCAAAATACTTCTCCGAGAATGCGGTACGGCCCTATATCAGCTGGCCGAAGGACAAGCCGGTCTTTCCTCAGATTCCGCGCCTGGCGTTCAGCCACACGATTCCGCACCGGCTGGCCGACTGGGGCTGGGCCCGGCGCCTCGCCAGCCTCCCGCCTTATGTGCTGGCCGTGCGACACCCGATGGCCGTTCTCGCCAGCCACCATGCCAAATGGGAATATGACATCCAGGTCGACTGGATGACCTATCTCGAGGGCGACCCTGCCGGGAAGCAGTATCGTTGTGACATCTATTGGCTGGCCCGGTTCTGGAACCGCTGGGGCGATGTGCGCCATGATGCGCCGGACCTGATCCTCAATGTCCATTACGAGGATACGCAGAAGGATGCCCGCGCCGTGCTGGAAGCGGTGGCCGAGCACTGGTCACTGGAACTGGCGCCTGATGCGATCGACGCCGCGCTGGCGGCCGGCACCAAGTCGGAAATGGCCAAGCATACAGACCCCGAAGCCGAGCCAAACGTGTTGCAGAACCGCAAGACCTCACTGGAAGAGCTGTTCACCGGACCGGCCATGGACCTCTACCGGAAACAGGTGCGCACCCTGTTCCGGCATGATCTCGGCTACGACCTGTTCACGCCTCCGGCTTGAGCGATCCACTCGAGCGGCCATCGGGGCCATACTTGATCCACCAGGGCTCAGCCTTGGCCTGTTCTTCGAGCGTCAGGAATTTCGCATCGGCCAGAACGGCGTCGGCATAGGCCTGCGCGGCGGGGCTGAGCGGCAGGCCATAGGTGCGAAAGCGCGTGACGACGGGGGCATAGAAGGCATCCGCTGCGCTCCACTGGCCGAACAGGAACGGGCCGTCTTCGCCAAAGCGCATGCGCAGGTCGCACCAGAGCGCGTCGACGCGGGCAATATCCTTGGCCAGTGCCGGGGTCATTTCGGGCGTTGCTGCGCGGCTGCGAATGTCCATCGGGCAGTCATTGCGCAGGGCCGGGAAGCCAGCATGCATTTCAGACGCTGCAGCGCGGGCCACGGCGCGGGCGGCGGGATCTTCCGGCCAGACCTGACCCGGCTTGGCCCATTCAGCGATCCATTCGGTGATGGCCAGGCTTTCCCAGATGGTCTGCCCGTCCCACAGCAGCAGCGGCACCTTGGCCGTCGGGCTGATCTCCTTCAGCTTGGCTGTCGTGTCCGGAAAGTCGAGCGGCACGATCACCTCTTCCACCGGCAGGCCGACATGGCGAGCCACCAGCAGGGGGCGGATCGACCAGCTGGAATAATTGAGGTTGCCGAGGATCAGCTGTCTCATGCGGGCTTGCCGTCGCCGATGGCCCAGCGGACCTCATTGATGCGAACTTCGCCGAAGACACCGGCCCTGGAATAGGGGTCTGCCGCCGAGAAGGCCTTGGCGGCATCGAGGCTGTCGGCCTGCAGCAGGAAGACCGAGCCGATCATCGTCTCGCCGTCATCTGCCAGAAGCGGGCCGGCCATGCGCACGGCCGGGCCATTGCTGACAACCCATTCCAGATGGGTGCTGCGTGTCTCGGCCCGCAGCGCGGCGCCGCCATCTTTCTTGTCGAGGCAGTGAAGGCAGAACAGCGGCATGGGGGCGTCTCCGGGCAGGTTTGAGTGTCGCATGGCCTATGGCATAATGGGTGCGCGCTGCCTACTCTCAGAGCGTTTGAACGAATATTCGCTGAATGAATCATTGATCCTTCAGGAATTGATAGTATGGTTTTCGCATGAATGACACGACAGATACCCGCCAGCAGATCCTCGAAGCCGCCATGGAGCGCATCCATCACTATGGCTATGGCAAGACGACCATGTCGGAAATTGCCCGCGACTGCAGCATGTCGGCGGGCAATATCTACCGGTTCTTTGCCTCCAAGATCGACATTGCCGAAGCCATGGCGCGCAAGTTCAATGCCAAGGTTTTCGAGGATTATGCCGCGATTGCCCGCAAGCCGACCAGCGCCTCTGCCCGCGTGAGAGAGTTTTTCGAGATGAGTCTCGAGCGCACGTTCAAGGCCATTGAAGAAGATGCGAAAATTCTCGAAGTCGCCAGCGTTCTCAAGCAGGAGCGGCCGCTCTATTTCAACGAACAGCTGGCCCAGGAGCGCGTCTACCTCGTGCAGATCCTGAATGATGGCGCGCAGACGGGCGAGTTTCGCCCGCTCGACCGGCCGGAGGAAACCGCCGAATTCATGCAGGCGGCCCTGATGAAATTCCGTTTCCCTCAGCTGTTTTCCGCCCTGTCCCTGCCGAAATTGCAGCGCGAACTGGTCGGCGTTCTCGACCTTCTTCTGGCCTCGCTTTCCTGTGGCGCCAGCACGCCGGATAGATAAAAAATCCTAAACGCTGAATAAAATCGAATTTGTTCATTGATTATTTTTCAGGACCTGCTATATCAGGGTCATGGAAGACTATGGTGCCTTCCAAAAGACCTTAATGAGCGATCCAATGACCCTCTCGAAAACCGAAACCCGCCAATCCTTCTACGCCCTGCTCGCAGCCATCCCGTTCACCGCGGTCATCATCGCGGCGACGTTCGCCCTTGCTGAATTTGCAGTGTAGTGCTGCCTGATCAGGCCTTGGCGCCCTTGAGCCCCGTGGCATAAGCCGGATGCAGCGTCGCAGACGCTTTATCCAGCGGCCACCGGGGTCTCGCCCCCGCGCCAAGGTCTCCGATCCCCTCTATCTCGCCGGCGGCCATCCGCTCGGCCCCGACAAGGGCGATCATCGCGGCATTGTCCGTACAGTGCCGCAGCGGCGGCGCGAACAGTTCCCCGCCAAAATCCTTTGCTTCCGCTTCCAGCGCCGCGCGTATCGCCTGGTTTGAGGCGACGCCCCCCGCCACAACGAAGCGCAGGCTTTCCCCTTCACCCGGATCAAATCCTTCAAGTGCCCGGCGCGCCTTGCCGGCAAGCACATCGCAGACGGCTGCCTGGAAACTGGCGCACAGGTCTGCGAGGCGTTCCTCCGTCAGCGGCGCTTCGGTAGCAGCGCGGGCGACGGCTGTTTTCAGCCCCGCAAAACTCATGTCGAGGCCGGGACGGTTCATCAGGGGGCGGGGGAAATCAAAAGCCTTCGGGTTGCCGGTTTTCGCGAGACGCTCCACCGCAGGCCCGCCCGGAAAGCCAAGGCCGAGCAGTTTCGCCGTCTTGTCGAACGCCTCGCCCACGGCATCATCAATGGTCGAGCCAAGCCGCTTGTACTGGCCAAGGCCGCGCACTTCGAGAAACTGGCAATGTCCGCCGGAGACGAGCAGCAGCAGGTAAGGAAACGCGCAATCGCCGCCAAGCCGGGGGCTCAGCGCGTGGCCTTCCAGATGGTTCACCGCGATGAAGGGCTTGCCCGCGGCCTGCGCAATCGCCTTGCCGGTCATCATGCCCACCAGCACGCCGCCAATCAGGCCGGGGCCAGACGTGGCGGCAATGCCGTCGAGGTCTGCGTAGGTGATGCCAGCGTCGCGCATGGCGGCGGCGACCGTCTTGTCCGCAATCTCCGCATGCGCCCGCGCCGCAATCTCCGGCACGACGCCCTGATAGGGCGCATGCTCCTCCAGCTGCGTATGGATCACATCCGCCAGCAGCGTTATCTTGCCGTCCTGAAGATGCAGCACAGCGGCCGCCGTCTCGTCGCAGGAGGATTCAATGCCAAGGATGGTGAGCGCGCGCGTCATGCGGGCCATGTAGGCCCGGACGGGCGGATTGGGAAGTGCGGGGGGCATTTGCGCTGGTTCCACTCCACGCCGCAATCCCGGCGAAAGCCGGGACCTCAGGCAATTGAAGAAAGAACAAAGCCGCATGAGACCCCGGCTTTCGCCGGGGCTGCGGAGGTGGGGAAGGCTGCCTAGTCGTTATCCATCCGCAGGGCCGCCACGAAGGCTTCCTGCGGAATCTCGACCTTGCCGAACTGGCGCATGCGCTGCTTGCCCTTCTTCTGTTTCTCCAGAAGCTTTTTCTTGCGGGTGGCGTCGCCGCCATAGCATTTGGCGGTCACGTCCTTGCGCATGGCCGAGATGGTTTCGCGGGCCACGACCCGGCCACCAATGGCGGCCTGGATCGGGATCTTGAACATCTGGCGGGGGATCAGGTCCTTCAGCCGTTCGCACATCTGGCGACCCCGGCTTTCGGCCCGGTCGCGGTGGACCAGCATGGCGAGTGCGTCGACCGGCTCTTCATTGACGAGGATCTGCAGCTTCACGAGGTTCTCGGCGCGGTGGCCGACAATCTCATAGTCGAAGCTGGCATAGCCGCGGCTGATCGATTTCAGGCGGTCATAGAAGTCGAACACGACCTCGTTGAGCGGCAATTCGTATTTCACCATGGCCCGGCCCCCGACATAGGAGAGCTCTGTCTGCACGCCGCGGCGGTCCTGGCAAAGTTTCAGGATGGCGCCGAGATATTCGTCGGGCGTGTAGATGGTCGCATCGATCCACGGTTCGCGGATCTCGGCGACCTTCACCACGTCCGGCATGTCGGCCGGGTTGTGCAACTCGATTTCGGTGCCGTCGGTCATCGTTATCTCGTAGACCACGCTGGGCGCGGTTGCGATCAGGTCGAGGTCGAACTCGCGGCTGAGGCGTTCCTGAATGATTTCGAGGTGGAGGAGGCCAAGGAAGCCACAGCGGAAGCCCATGCCGAGCGCGGCACTGGTTTCCATTTCCCACGTGAACGAGGCGTCGTTGAGGCGCAGCTTGCCCATGGCGGCGCGCAGGTCGTCAAAGTCGCCCGCGTCCATCGGGAAGAGGCCACAGAACACGACCGGCTGGACTTCCTTATAGCCCGCAAGGGCCTTGTCGCAGGGGCGCTTGTCTTCGGTGATCGTGTCGCCCACTGCCGTCTCGCCGACTTCCTTGATCGAGGCGACGAAATAGCCGACCTCGCCCGGGCCGAGTGCGTCGGTTTCAGTGAGCTTGGGGTTGAACGTGCCGACCTTGTCGATCTCGTAGACGCCGCCGGTGCGCATCATGCGGATGGATTGCTTGGGCTTCAGCACGCCGTCATGGATGCGCACGATGACGACGACGCCGAGATAGGGGTCGTAATAGGCATCAACGAGGGCCGCCTTGAGCGGCTTGGATGCATCGCCGCCGCGCGGAGGCGGCAGGCGCTTGACGATGGCTTCGAGCACTTCGGGAATGCCGAGGCCGGTTTTGGCCGACGTTTCGACCGCGTCGGAGGCATCGAGCCCGATGATGTCCTCGATCTGGTCCTTGACGCGCTGGACGTCAGCGGCGGGCAGGTCGACCTTGTTGAGGACGGGCACGATCTCGTGGTTCTGGTCGATTGCCTGGTAGACGTTGGCCAGCGTCTGGGCCTCGACGCCCTGTGAGGCATCAACGATCAGCAGAGAGCCTTCGCAGGCGGCAAGGCAGCGGCTGACTTCATAGGCAAAGTCAACGTGGCCGGGCGTGTCCATCAGGTTCAGCGTATAGGTTACGCCGTCCTCTGCCTTGTAGTCGAGGCGCACGGTCTGGGCCTTGATCGTGATGCCGCGTTCTTTCTCGATATCCATTGTATCGAGCACCTGGGCGCTCATTTCACGGTCGGTAAGGCCGCCGCAGGCCTGGATCAGGCGGTCAGCGAGCGTCGACTTGCCATGGTCGATATGGGCAATGATGGAGAAGTTACGGATTTGGTCGCGTGGGGTCATGCTGGCGCATATAGCGGCGCTTGGACCGCACGGGAAGTGGGCATGGACCGCCCCGGTCGCAGCCGTGACTGGCATTTCGCCTTGAAGCTGCCACATGGTTCCCGCAAACAGTTCGCGGGCAAAGGTGTTAACGGGGGCGAATCGTGGGATTTAAGTCCAATGAGCACTGATACGACTGGCCGGTCACCGTCTTCCCTGCAGGTTGTCCCCGGACAGGCTGAGCTGAAAGCCACCCAGATTCCTGACGATGAGCAACTGCCCGCCGTGCCGCCGTCTTCGAGCGAGCAGGCGCAGATCCTTGAGCGCCAGTTTGCGCGCCGGATGGAAGCCGTCGACACCCGCTGGAGCCCGCGCCAGAGCACGCTGCGCGACCAGCTGCACCACACAAACGAGATCTGGGACGACATCCAGGCCAGCGAAGAGCGCCAGCCGCGCTATTCCTCGCCCTGGTTTTACTGGCCCTTCATGGTCGCGCTGGCTGTCGCCGAAGTGCCGATCAACCGGTTCAGCTTCGAGCTGTTCTTTCAGGAGAGCCCGGCTGTCGCCCTGCTTGTTTCCTTCCTGGTTGGCGGCTTGCTGGTAACGCTGGCGCACAGGCTGGGCATGATGATGTGCCGGTACGGCTATAACAAGAAGCGCAAGAACTGGTGGGGCGAAGTCCTGCAAATCGTCGCCGTCGTGCTTTTGATCGTGGCGCTGGCCTATGGCGTGTCGATCCTGCGGCAGGGCTATCTCGCCTTCATCACGCAGCCGGAAATGGGCTTCGGCCAGGCACTCGAAAACCAGCAATATGGCGGCGCAGCGATCATGGCGCTGAAAGGCGGGCTTGGCCTTGACGGCTGGATCTTCCTGCTGATCAACCTCGCCGTTGTCGCTGTCGGCGTATCGGCGGCCTATTTCTGCCACGACCCGCACCCTGATTTTGAGCGCGTGGACCGCAAGAAGCACAAGCTGGAGAAGCAGGCCGCGAAGATTCACGCCAAGCGCGCCGATGAGGAAGCGGTCGAGAAGCGCCGCTTTGCCAACCAGATGCGCAGGCTCGGCGCCTGAATGAGACGGTTACTGCTGGCAGTTGCACTTGTCCTGACGGGCTGCTCGGGCTCGTCCGGTAGCGAGCCGGGCGCGCAGGCCGCTGGCTATTGCGCCTTTGGCAAGACGTCCTCCCTTTTCCTGATCGACCAGACCACGCCCTATGACGACACCGATCGCGCGGTGATCTCCGAAAGCATCGGCACGGTCGTCGACCAGCTCGGCGCCGGAGACCGGATCGTGCTGGCAACGATTGGCGAGCATTACACCCAGTCGGCGCGCCTGATTAATGCCTGCAAGCCCGGTTGCCCGGACGGGCAGGGCGCGCTCGATTCCATGATGGGCGGATGTAGCAGCATGAAGGCGCTGGCCGACGAGCGCCAGTTCATGGGCAGCCTCGCGCAGACCCTGCGCCCCGCTGTCGTCGGCTCGTCTTCTGCGGATCATTCGGCCATCATGTCTACGATCGCCCAATGGACGCAGGCCCCTCCCGGCGACCAGCCTTTCACCCATGTCTACATATTCTCCGACATGCTGGAGAACAGCCAGGCCATGCCGTGGAGCGAGTTCCGCTCGATGGAGCCTGACGCAGCCCTGAAAGTGGCCGAGAAGTTCAACTACGTGCCCGCTGTGCGCGGCGCCGATGTGCGCATCGTGGGCTTTGGCCGGTCGCACAACCCCGGCCGTCCACCGCTTGACCCGGAACTGGACGCGCGCCTGCGGGAATTCTGGGCGGAATATTTCCGCGAAGGCGGCGCTTCGGTGACGTTCGAAGGCGCGATCCGGAACTGATACGGAATTGGACGTAATGGCGCGGTGCGCTATGCCTGCTAAGGAAAATGCATGCCGGAGGAGATCACATGCTGCTGCGCCCCCTATTCGTGCTTGTCCTTGCGGGCAGCCTGCTGGGCGCTTGCGCTCGGCTCCCGGCTGAACCGGTGACCGAAATGGCGGATGGCATGCTCTATGCGGGCGTTGAACAGGACGGCAGCGCAGTGACCATGCAGGTCGGCCAGACCCTGCGCATCGAACTCGAAACCATCCCGACGGCTGGTTACGTGTGGGAAATCATGGACAAGCCGGATTTCCTTGACCTCGTGGCCGAGAACACCCGCCCGACCCATCCGGAAGTCCAGAACCAGGAAGGCTTTACCGGCGGCAACCATTTCATGGCATTTGACCTGAAGGCCACGGCGCCCGGCAAGGCGACGATCAATATGCTCAACCATCGCCCCTGGGAGGGCGGTGACGAGATAGCCAAGTGGCGGATAGACGTCACGGTCACACCGGCGCAATAAGGCCCCATGGCAGATACCCAGACCTCTCCTGCACCGCGCCTTGGCATCACAGATGACGGCTATCTCACCGATTGCTGGTATCTCGCCGCGCCGTCTTCCGAGCTGAAGCTCGGCAAGCAGCACCGCATCATGATGCTGGGCGAGCCGGTCGTTGTCGGCCGCACGCCGGCGGGCGAGGCCTTTGCGCTGCGTGATATCTGCCCGCACCGTCTGGTGCCGCTTTCGGCCGGCAAGCAGCTGGAGACCGATGGCGAGTGGACGCTGCAATGCCCTTACCATGGCTGGCGCTTCGGCACCGATGGCGGCTGCAAGCTGATGCCGAGCCTGACCGAGGACAGCGCCTACGACGCCTCAAAGGTCAAAGTGCGCCGCTATCCGGTGCATGAGGCCAATGGCGCGGTCTTCATCTACATCGCGCACAATCCGCGCGTTGATGCGCCGCCCGCCGTGCCACCGCCGGATTTTGGTCCGCTGCCGGACAAGCCCGGCTTTGTCATCCATGACGTGTTCAATGCGCATATGGATGATGCGGTCGTCGGCCTGATGGACCCGGCGCATGTGCCTTTCGTGCATAACCAGTGGTGGTGGCGCCCGCCTTCGGTGGGTCTGAAGCTGAAAGAGAAACAGTTCGTGCCGGCGCTGCGTGGCTGGGCGATTGACCGTCACCAGCCCTCCTCAAACTCGCTGCTCTATCGCTGGGTGTTCGGCGGCAATGTCGAAACCGAGATCGTTTTCCAGCTGCCGGGCTTTCGCTGGGAGATCGTCTCGAACGAGACCGCGCGCCTGCTTACGCTGACCTGCCTGACGCCGGAAGGCCCGAAACGCACACGGATCACCCAGTTCACCTGGTGGACTGGCGCGCCGCTGCTGCGCCTTGCCGTGCCCATCGCGAAACCTGCGGGCCGCAAGTTCCTTCGCCAGGACGGCGACATGGTCGACCTGCAGAACCAGGGCATGACGCACCAGAAGGCGATGCTCTGGATCGACGATATCGACGTTCAGGCCAAATGGTACCAGCGGCTGAAGCGCGAATGGGTCGAAGCCCGCTCCGAGGGCCGCGACTTCGCCAACCCGATCGAACCGCGTGTCCTGCGCTGGATGAGCTGAGCACCAGCTCGGAACCAACCAGCCTTCATCGCGTTTCCCACGCAGCCGCTCGCAAGACTGAAGCGGACCCTATTTGACAGCGCGACCTTCCAGACCAGCGCGCTCGTCCTGCCACGAGGAAACACCTATGAAGACCCTGCTTATGACGACGATTGCTGCCAGCGCGCTTTTCCTGGTGGCCTGCTCCGACAACAATGCCCCGGCGCCTGAGACGGCTTCCGTGCCGCCAGCCGAAACCGTTGAGCCCGCACCGAACGACAACGCTTTCACACCTGTCGAGCCTGTTGCCCTGCCGTCCCTGGTCGACGTGCTTGGCTCGAGCCCTGATTTTTCGACGCTGGTTGCAGCCATCGGTGCAGCTGACCTGACCGAAACACTGTCAGGTCCCGGCACTTACACGATCTTTGCGCCGACCAATGAGGCTTTTTCCGCAATGGACCCGGCCATGCTGGAAGACCTGATGAAGCCGGAAAACAAGGACAAGCTTGTCACCGTGCTCAGCTATCATGTCGTGCCCGGCAAATTGAGCTCGTCTGATCTGGCGGGCAAGTCCGAGCCACTCGCCTCGCTCAATAACAAGGATATGCTGGTCGACGGCACTGGCGACAATCTGATGGTCAACACGGCCACCGTGAAGATGGGCGATATCGAAGCCTCGAACGGCGTGATCCACGTCATCGACACGGTCTTGCTGCCCCGCTTCGAGGAATAGGCTTTCCGACCTGACGTTATTTTACGGCCGCACCTTCCCGGAGGTGCGGCCGTTTTTGTGCGCAAGCAGGAACAAATGGGGAAAATGCAAGCTGTCATTAACCTCGCTGCCTGATAGGGTAGGCGCCATGACAGCGACGATTCGTATCCTCGGGATTGATCCGGGCCTGCGCCATACCGGCTGGGGCGTGATCGAGCAGACCGGCGCCCGGCTGCAGCACGTGGCCCATGGCATCATCTCGATTGATCCGAACCTGCCCATGTCGGAGCGCCTGGGCGGCATCTTCGAGGCGGTGGGTGAACTGGCGCGCCATCACGCGCCGCATGCCTCCGGCGTCGAGGAAACCATCGTCAACGCAAACCCAAGGTCGGCCCTTAAGCTGGGCCAAGCCCGCGGCGCGGCCATGGCGGCGCTGGCCATGGCCGGCATCAGCGTGGCCGAGTTTGCCCCCCGCAAGATCAAGCTTTCCGTTGTTGGCACAGGCACCGCCGACAAGACGCAGGTCATGTTCATGGTCAAACGCCTCTTGCCCCGCGCCGGGGAGATGAAGGAAGACGCGGCCGATGCGCTCGCCTGTGCCATTTGCGCCGCGCACCATATGCCACTGGAGATGAAGCGGGGCGCTGCATGATTATCGGACGCCTGACCGGAACGATCGCGGCCATGGGGCTCGATCATGTGCTGATCGACGTGAACGGCGTCGGCTATGTCTGCCAGGCGGGCACGCGCCTCTTGAGCCGCGTCCATGCGGGCGAGACGGCCGTGCTGCACGTCGAGACCAAGGTTTCCGAGGCGGCGATCACGCTCTATGCCTTCGGAACGGACGAAGAACGGGCATGGTTTGTCCGCTTGCAGGACGTCCATGGGGTCGCGGGTAAGGCTGCAATGGCCATTCTTGACGCGCTGACGCCTGCTGAACTGATGGATGCGATCGCCCTCGGAGACGCCCGCGTTCTGGAGCGGGCCAAGGGCGTCGGCAAGAAACTGGCCGAGCGGATCGTGCTCGACCTTGGTGGCAAGGCGCCGCCCATGGGCCGGTTCGGTCGCTTCGATGCGGCCAGCGCTGCAGGCATGGCAACAGCGCCAGCTGCAGCCGCCACGACGGGCCCGCGCTCTGAGGCGATCTCGGCGCTGGTCAATCTCGGCTATACGCAGGGCGACGCGGCGCGCGCGGTTGCAGCAGCGGTCTCCACAATGGATGACAAGGATGTCGGCCCGCTGGTAAAGGCGGCGCTGAAGGAGCTGTCGCGATGAAATACATCAAGAACCGCAAGACCTATCATGTTCCGGAGCAGGAACTGTTCTTCATTGCGGATCATCCCGACCGGCCCGTCGGCACGCGCGAAATCAACAATGTCATGGTCGAGACATCGCGCAGTGGCCGCAATTCCATGGGCGTCATCAATCGCGATGTGCAGGGCTCCGGGTCCATCCTCGTCAACCTGACGGACATTCTCGCCGCACGGGGCGAAGAGACGATGACGATCTGGCTGAAGAACGGGGATCGTCTGGAAGACGTGCCGATTTCGCAGCTGACGCTGCAGACGCTTGTGCGCGAATTCGGGGGCGGTGAGCCGGCATGAGCCGCGAGGGCGAACTCTCCGATCCCAATGCACAAGGCGGCGATGCGCTGGACCGGGCGCTACGCCCCCAGACCTTCGACGACTATGTTGGCCAGCGCAAAGCCAAGTCGAACCTGAAAGTCTATGTCGACGCCGCGCGCGGGCGCAGCGAAGCCCTGGACCATGTGCTGCTGTTTGGCCCGCCGGGCCTTGGCAAGACGACGCTGGCGCAGATCCTGGCCCGCGAAATGGGCGTCGGCTTCCGCGCAACATCCGGCCCGGTGATCGCCAAGGCGGGCGACCTCGCCGCGATCCTGACCAATCTTGAGCCGAACGATGTTCTCTTCATTGACGAGATTCACCGACTGCCGGCCATCGTCGAGGAAATCCTCTATCCGGCCATGGAGGATTATGCCCTCGATATCGTGATCGGGGAGGGGCCTTCGGCGCGTTCCGTGCGGCTGGACCTGTCGCCCTTCACGCTGGTCGGTGCGACGACGCGGGCCGGCCTTCTGGCGACGCCCTTGCGTGACCGGTTCGGCATTCCGATCCGGCTGGAATTCTATGAGCCGGAAGAGCTGGCGCGCATTGTCATGGCGGCGGCCCGCAAGCTGGGCGCTGCGATCACGGAAGATGGCGCGGTCGAAATTGCCAGCCGCGCGCGGGGCACGCCGCGCATTGCGCTGCGCCTGTTGCGTCGGGTGCGTGACTTTGCCGAAGCCGAGGGCGCGAAGATTGATTCCGCCGCCGCAGGGCGCGCGCTGAAGCGTTTGGAAATTGACTCAGATGGCCTCGATGCGCTCGACCGTCGCTACCTGCATGCGCTGGTGAAGACCTATGCGGGCGGTCCCGTGGGCGTCGAAACACTGGCGGCGGCGCTGTCGGAAGCGCGCGATGCGGTGGAAGATGTGATCGAGCCCTACCTGATGCAGAAGGGCTATGTCGCCCGCACGCCGCGTGGGCGCACGGCGGCGCCGCTGGCCTATGAGCGGCTGGGCCTGCCTGTGCCCGGTGCTGTCCAGTCCGGCCTGTTCGGCGAGAAATAGTCAGTCCGTTCCCATCAGCTTCATGCGCCAGAGCAGGCCGATGAAGCCGCCCTTGATGCGCGGCAGCAGGAACAGGACCGCGCCAATCGCAAAGGCGCCCAGCGCAATCAGGCTGATCCAGAGCGGGGCGGGCGATTTCATCGAGACAATGAACGAGAGCGGCGCCAGCACGGGCCCGAGGATCAGCACGGTCAGCCAGGGCGGGCCGTCCTCGGCGCGGATCAGGCCGATCGGTTCGCCGCAATGGGAACAGGTCGGTTCCTGACGCAGGTAGCCCGAATAAAGACGGCCCTTGCCGCAGGCCGGGCACCGTCCGCGCAGGCCGCGAAGGATGGGGGTTAGGCCGGGATCGGATGGATGGGGCATATGTGTCTCCGGCGGGATGCGTCCTGCTTTGCACGTCAAGCCGTTGCTGGCCAGTGCGGCTTGCAACCGAAGGCCTCATGGATGCGTATAGGCCGCAGGAGACAATTTTCATGATCAAGCATTTGCTCACCGCCTCAATCGCCGGCCTCGCCCTGACGGCCTGTATGAGCCAGCCGGACTATCGCGCGCAGGAGACCGCGCCGCCGACCGTGCCGCAGGTCGACTTGGATCAGTATGCGGGCCTCTGGTATGAGATCGCGCGCTATCCCAACTGGTTCGAGAAGGATTGCGCCGGCGTGACGGCCGAATATGCCCAGCGCGATGATGGTCGCATCAGTGTGGTGAACACCTGCCACAAGGGCAGCCCGGACGGGAAAGTGAAAGTGGCCGATGGTGTGGCGCGGGTCGTTGAGGGCTCAGGCAATGCGCGTCTTGAGGTGAAATTCGCGCCGTCCTGGGTGCCGTTCGCCTGGGGCGATTACTGGATCTTGCATCTTGAGCCGGACTATTCCGCAGTCCTGGTTGGCGACCCTGCCGGTAAGTATCTCTGGATCCTCGCGCGCGACAAAACGCTCGACGCTGATACGCTGACGCGCATCAAGGCGCGGGCCGAAGCGCTTGGCTACAAGACCGACCCGCTGGTGATGACGGATCAGGGGTGATCTGCTAACGCGGATGGCATGACCCTGCCTGTTCTCGACGACAAGAATTTCGATGCGGACCGCCAGCACTGGATCAGTGTGCGCGTCTATTACGAAGACACCGATTTTACCGGCATGGTCTACCACGCCAATTACCTGCGCTTCTTCGAGCGGGGGCGGTCGGACCATTTGCGCGATGCGGGCATATCGCACCAGTCGCTGCTCGACCGGCCGGACCCGGCGGCCTTCACGCTGACCAATGTGAACGTGGCCTACAAGCGGCCTGCCAAGGTCGATGACCTGCTGCATATCAGGACGCGTTACCTCGGCATGGATGGGCCGCGTATCCGCTTTGAACAGGCCTGCCTGCGCGACGGCCAGATCATCGCGGAAGCCGAGATCACGGCGGTTATGATCCATGCCGACGGGCGGCTGAGGCGTCCGATCCGCGAAGTGGCCGAGTATCTGGACGCTTTTGTCTGGCGCCCATAGGGCTGTAATTATTCGATTTATTGTCAAATCTTGAGTGACGCAGTCTATGCGGCAGCTGATTTCTCACGTCTGGCACTTGCATTTAGATATATCGAAAACTATTTTTGATTTCGATATATCTAAAAGGAGTATCGATGAACAATAGAGACCCCGAAGACAGAACGGTTCTGTCAGGCGAGCTTTTGGACAATGACGACATCTTTGGCAGCCACAGGCGCCGGGAAAGAGGAGAGAACATGTACGGACATCACAGGCACGGCCGGCACGCACGCTGGCATATGAAAATGGCCATGGGCGGCCGGCACGGCCACGGCCGGGGCGGCATGGGGCGTCGCGGTGGACGCCCGCTGGGGCATGGCGACCTCCGCCTGCTTATCCTGAGCCTGATCAATGAGACGCCCCGCCACGGCTATGACCTGATCCAGGAAATCGAGACGCGCACCGGCGGCACCTACAAGCCGAGCCCCGGCGTCATCTATCCGGCACTGGAAATCATCCAGGACCTCGGCCTTGCCGAAGTGCGGACCGAGGATGGCAAGAAGACCTTCCACATCACCGATGAGGGCAAAGCAGAACTGGAGCGCGAGGCCGCAACGGTGGAGGCGATCCATGAACGGCTGGCAGATCTGCTCAAGGCGGAGGAGGACGTTGATCCGACAGACGTGCGCACAGCGATGCACCGGTTGCGCCACGTCATCATCAAGACCGTGCGTCACAAGATGGCTGACGAAGCGCGCCAACGGCGGATCGTCGAAATCCTGAATGCTGCGAAAGACGAGATCGACTCGCTCGATTAGGGCCGTTCAGGCAAAGGCACCGACATGCGGGGCTCCGGAAGGGGCCCCGCATTTGATTCTGGGCGCGCTTAGAAGCTGATTTCGGCAGAGAGAGGCAGGTGATCGGAGAGCTGGAGGGGGAGGCTGCGGCGTTCGTCGAGGCGAACCGCATCGGAATAGATGATGTGATCGAGGTCGCGGTTGGGGCGCCATGAGGGATAGGTCGGCATCGGCGGCTGGTCGGCAATTTGCGCGCCGACGGACCCGGCGAAGCTCTCCAGCTGAGTGGAACTGTTCGTACAGTTGAAGTCTCCGACGACCACAAAGGCCTTCTTGTGGGGAAGGTGTTGGCCAATGGCCTCCAGCTGCAGCGCCTGGTCATTACGGCCAAGGCTGAGGTGCAGGTTTGCGACAGAAATCCCTTGTCCCACCTGCACATTGGCAATCAGGCAGCCCCGGCCTTTCACCCGGCCCGGAAGCTTGAAATCATGTATATGAGACAGTTCGTACCGGCTGAGGATGGCATTTCCATGCAGCGAGATGCCGGGGATGGTGCGGTTGCGCTGCTTGGCGACATGATTGTGGCCGGACAGCATCGCGATCCGTTCGGCCTGGCAGGTGAAGCCCGACCGCCGGCCACCCAGATCGACCTCCTGCAGGCAGACGACATCATGCTGGGAGACGATTTCGGCAATTTTTTCCAGCGTGGATTGCTTGGCACTGGTATTGAACACCTGATGATGGGCGCGCGTCAGGTAATGCGAATACCGGGCGGTGCCGATGGCGGCCTGGATATTCCATGTCAGGATCCGGAGTGTCTGTGTCATGGCCTTCATATGCAGTCTGGAACAGGCGGTTCCATGCGGCGTTGGGCGATAGAAGTTGAAGGGGACGGCCTTGCTGCCAAGTTCATTACTTTTTGCGCTCCATATTCTGATCGGGTTGGCGCTGACATTCCGCCTGCTTTACCGCAAGCTGGCTGTCAGCACGACGCTGGGCTGGATCATCATCCTGTTTGCCCTCCCTTATATAGGCATCTTCTTCTATTTCCTGTTCGGTGATCACAGGATGGGCCGCAAACGGCTGCACCAGAGCGCCTGGGTGCGCAATTTTTATCAGAAACGCTATGGAATTGACGATGACGGAAGCGCGGCGAGCGCGCTGGACGTGTCAGATGTCTTCCGCGCGCTGAGCGAGAGCATCGGGCAGGATTCCGGTTTCCATGTGACGCACAATAACAGCGTCGAAATGCTGGAAGACGCCGGCGAGATCATCGACCGGCTGGTGGCCGATATCGATGCCGCGACAAACACCTGCTATCTCGAATTCTATATTGTCGAGCCGGAAGGCCGGGTGACGGCGGTGATGGAGGCGCTGGTGCGGGCCTCCAAGCGCGGGGTCGACTGCAACCTCCTGGCCGATCATTTCGGCAGCAAGGCGCTGTTCCGGTCGAGCTGGCTGCAGCGCCTCAGGCAGGCCGGGGTGGATGTCGAAGCGTCGCTCCCCGTTGGCGTGATCAAGTCGCTTTCCCAGCGCACCGACCTGCGCAATCACCGCAAGCTGATCGCGATCGACCAGACGATTGGCTATGTCGGCAGCTTCAACCTCGTCGATCCGCGCCTTTTCAAGCAGAACAAGGCCGTCGGTGAGTGGGTCGACATCATGTTCCGGCTCGAGGGCCATATCGTGGATTCGCTCGGCGTCGTGTTCAATGCCGATTACATCTTCGACACGGTCGGGCTCGATATTGACCGCAAGGCGCTGCGCGACCTGCCGATCGACCATCCGCGTGATACCGCGCCCGGCGATGTGGCGCTCCAGCTGTTGCCCTCTGGTCCCGAGATCCATGACTCGCTGATCCATGAATGGGTCGTCTCGGCCATCTTCGCTGCGCGCAAGCGCGTGTCGATCATCACGCCCTATTTCATACCCGACGAGACGCTGACGCTGGCGCTGAAAGCGGCCCAGAAGCGCGGCGTGGCCGTGGATATCATCGTGCCGGAGCGGATCGATTCCCGCATGGCGCAATCTGCGAGCGAGTCGGTCTTTTCCGAACTGCTGCGCGAAAACATCACGATCATGCGCTATCAGGATGGCCTGCTGCACACCAAATGCGTCCTGATCGACGACACGGTGTCCATGGTCGGCACGGTGAACATGGATACACGCAGTTTCTACCTGAACCTTGAACTGACGCTGATCGCCTATGACCGGGGCGTGAACCGGGACATGGATGCCTTGCGCGCGCGGTATCTGGCCAATTGCACGCCTCTGACGCTCGAAGAGTGGACAGCCCGTCCGCGATTGCGGCGACTTCAGGAGAATGTCCTGCGTCTGGCCGCCCCGCTCCTCTAGATACAATTCGCAGGGGTTGCTGCAGTGCAGCGAAGCATGTCATCAGCACGAAACCTTAACCAAATGACCCTAGCGGTTAACCAACTGCGGAAAACGGCGCCCCTGCCGTGTTTCCGCCAGATTTGGTGGTGAAACAGGGGCAGACGCCGAGGCCCCGCGCCATTGGCACAGACTCATATGCAGTGCGTGTCCCGCACGCAGACTTCAAGGAGCAGGACATCTCATGGAATCCGAAGCGATTGGCACGGCGGCCAGCAATACTGACTTCTCGCTGCTTTCTCTCGTGTTTGACGCCGACCCCGTGGTCAAGCTCGTGCTCCTTTTCCTTCTGGGCGCCTCGATCTGGTCCTGGATGGTGATTGCCGAGAAGCTGTTCTCGCTGGGCGGCGCGCGCCGCAAGGCGAAGCAGTTCGAGGCCGCTTTCTGGGGCGGGCGGACGGAAGACTTCGACATGCGCCCCGGCCAGGTTGGCAGCGATGCCGCTGGCCGCGTGTTCGCCTCGGCGGCCCGCGAATGGTCTGACGCCAAGCGCGGCATGCCGGCGCCGGCTGAAGCGGCTGCACTGGTCAGCCGGGCCGAGCGCTCGATGCGGGCGACGGTTGATCGCGAGATCGGCAAGGCCGGCAAGGGCCTGGGTGTGCTGGCGACCATCGGGTCAGCCTCGCCCTTCATCGGCCTGTTCGGCACGGTCTGGGGCATCATGAACGCCTTCCTCAACATTGCCGCCCAGCAGGACACGAGCCTCGGCACGGTGGCTGGTCCGATCGCCGAAGCCCTGTTTGCGACCGGCATGGGCCTTGTTGCGGCCATCCCGGCGGTCATTTTCTACAACAAGTTCACAGGCGACCTTACCAGTTTCGGTGACCAGCTCGACACGTTCTCGCAGGATGTGCTCGTGCGCCTGTCGCGCCGCGCCTCTGACCCCGGGAGGGACTAAGCCATGGGCATGATCCTCGGATCAGGCGGAAAGGGGGGGCGTCGCGGGCGCCGCTCGCTGAACGCTGAAATCAACGTCACGCCGTTTGTCGACGTCATGCTGGTGCTGCTGATCGTGTTCATGATCACGGCGCCGCTGCTGGTGCGCGGAGAGGATGTTGCCCTGCCGAAGACGCGGTCGGGCCCGATCAAGACCGAGCCGAATGACGCGCCGCTTGCGATCACCGTCAAGGCCGATGGCACCATCTATGTTCAGAACACGGAAGTGACCGTGGATGAACTCGGCGCCAAGCTGGCGGCCATTATCGGCGAAGGCTATGAGCAGCAGATGTACCTGCGCGCCGACGAGGCCACGCCTTATGGACGGATCATGGAAGTGACGTCCGAAGTCCGCGCAGCTGGCTATACGCGGCTCGCCTTCGTGACCGAACAGAAGAAATAGCGGGACGTTTCCACACCAATGATGCGCGGTTTCACCATTTCGGCCCTTCTCCACGCGAGCGTGCTCGCGCTGGCCGTGATGTCGTGGCCGACGCAGAAAACCGAGTGTGACAAGGCCATCGAGAAGCTAAAGCGCGACGAGCCGGGCCTCGGGCCGGTCGATATCCTGATGCGCCTGCCGGAATGTGCTGCCGCCATCGACGTGCCGATCGAGTTTCTCGACATCGGCCTGGTGACCAATGTGTCCGCTATTCCAAAGGCGGAAGTGCAGGAAGAGGCCGAGCCGGTGCCTGAAGAGGCGCCCGAGGAAGAAGCCGCGCCGGACGACCAGCCGGATCTGACGGCCGACGAGGTCGACGCCAATGACACACGCGCCGAGGAACCGAGCGAGGATGACCTCATTGTGGAAGATGACAAGGCCGAGCCCGAGCCTGAACCGGAGCCTGTGAAGGAGCCGGAAAAGAAGAAGCCGGAGCCCAAGAAGGAAGAAAAGCTGGTCCAGAAGACAAAGCCCAAGGCCGAGACCGACGACCTCGACTTCCTCAATGATTTCGAGGACGTGCTGAAGACCAAGGCGCAGAACGAGCGCAAGGCCCCGCCCGCGCAGGAGCCGCCCCGGATCGAGAAGCCCGTGCTTGCCGATGCCCAGCAGCCCCGCAAGGGCGCGGGCGACCGGACCGGCAATACCGCTTCGCTGCAGGCCGCCGTGCGCCGCCAGATCGGCTATTGCTGGAATGGGGTCGACGACCTGCCCAAGGAAGACCAGATCAATGTCGTGGTGCGGCTGGTGCTGGCCCGCGACGGCTCGCTGGCGGAACCGGCCGATCTGGTAACGCCCAAGTCACGCCCCATCGGGCGGGCGGGTATCCCCGTTGACCTGGCGCTGAGGGCCGTGCGCAAGTGCGCCCCGTACAAGCTGCCGGCCGATGATTACGACCAGTGGAAAGAAATCGACGTGACAATCGGGCCTGAAAATTGACGGCTCGTTCCCGAATAAGAGTTCCCATAATTCTAGGAGGCAAACGAATGAAACGTATCCTGATGGCGCTGGCGACAGCGTTCCTGTTCGCCACAAGTTTCGCGCTTCCCTCTGCGGCGCAACTTCAGGTCCGTGTGACCGACGGCAACTTCACCCCGACGCCGCTGGCCATTCCGGACTTCCAGATATCCGGAACCAATGCCGAGCTGGCCAAGCAGATCAGCGACGTCGTGCGCGCCGACCTGACCTCGACCGGCCTGTTCGAAATGCAGAACCCGGCCTCCTTCATCCAGAAGGATCTGTCGCTGGACGTGCAGCCGCGCTTTGCCGACTGGAAGATCATCAACACGGACGCCCTCGTGGTCGGACAGTATGAGGAGCTTCCTGACGGCAAGATCGCCGTCTCGTTCCGCCTCTGGGACGTCTATGCTGGCGAAGTCATGCGCATCAATGGCCAGCCGGGCCGCCGCCTGACGACGACACCTGACAATTGGCGCCGCATCGCGCACAAGATTGCCGACTCCATCTATACGCGCCTGACCGGTGAAGACCCGTATTTCGATACGCGCATCGTCTACATTGCCGAGACCGGCCCAAAGCTGGAGCGCGTCAAGCGCCTCGCCATCATGGATAGCGACGGCGCCAACCAGCAATACCTGACGCCCGGCCGCAACACGGTGCTGACGCCGCGCTTCTCGCCGTCGGCGCAGGAGATCACCTACATGTCCTATGAGGGTGGCAAGCCGCGCGTCTATCTCTTCAATATCGAGACCGGCCGCCAGGAACTGCTCGGCAACTTCCCGGGCATGACCTTTGCGCCCCGTTTCTCGCGTGATGGCCAGAGCGTGCTGCTGACCCAGGCCCAGCGCGGCAACTCCGACATATATATAATGAACCTCCGTACGCGGGAATCGCGCCGCCTGACGGATCACCCGGCGATCGATACCTCGCCCTCGATGTCACCTGATGGGGATGCGATTGTCTTCACGTCCGACCGGGGCGGCAGCCCGCAGCTGTATATAATGAATGCCGACGGCAGCCCGCGCACATGCCCGTCGGGCGGTCGTGATGCCGCCTGCCGCATTACTTTCGGCAAGGGCAGCTATTCGACACCTGTCTGGAGCCCTCGCGGTGACCTCGTTGCCTTCACGAAACAATCGGGCGGCAAATTCTATATCGGCGTGATCGGTGTGGACGGAAAAGGGGAGCGTCTGCTTACGGAAGCTTACCTGGACGAGGGCCCGGACTGGTCGCCAAACGGCCGTGTTATCGTGTATTTCCGCGAATCACGCCCCGGCGCAGGCCCGCAGCTCTGGTCGGTTGACCTGTCGGGCCGCAATGAACAGCGCCTGAAAACGCAAACAGATGCGTCAGACCCTGCCTGGTCACCGCTTCTGCAATAATAAAAGCAGCAAAAGCCCCCGGGAAAGGCCCCGGGGGCGTTGCTTTCAGGAGACAGACGCATAAAATTGTGCGAAACGGGGCGTGGTTCAGTCATCGCCCGATTATTGCCTGATTTCGTAATCATATGGAAATCAGACACGCGCTAGTCGTCGTCACGTTGACCAAACGCCCGCCGCAAGGCGCCTATATCGCTCTAAAGACATCCAGGGGAGTCTTAGCAATGCAAACCTCACTGAAACTTACCGTTGCCGCCGCCGTATTGCTTTCGCTCGGCGCATGCGCATCGAAACCCAAGCCTGTCGCAGAAGAAACCGCGCCAGTCGAAGTCGTTGACACCACGCCTGCGCCAGCTGCGCCAGTCGAAGAAACCGTTGTTGCACCTACCGGCCCGCTGGCTGGTTCGCTTGACGATTTCCGCGTGAACGTCGGCGAGCGCGTCTATTATGACCTCGACGGCTACCGCCTCGACACCGACGATCAGGAAATCCTGAAGCGTCAGGCCGCTTGGCTCGCTTCCTATCCGAAGGTCCGTATCCTTGTTGCAGGTAACTGTGATGAGCGCGGCACACGCGAATACAACCTTGCCCTTGGCGAGCGTCGCGCTTCGGTCGTGAAAGATTACCTCGTCAGCCTTGGCGTTGATCCTTCGCGCATCGACACGATCTCGTACGGCAAGGAACGCCCGATTGCTGCTGGCAGCGACGAGCAGTCCTGGGCCCTCAACCGTAACGGCTTCACGCAGATCGTTTCCGGCTCGACCAGCTAATCCGGACTGCTGACTTTACGACAATTTGCAGCCGGGTGCCTTATTTTGGCCCCGGCTGTTTTTGTATTATGCCCATCTAAACGCGTGGAGAATTTGCATTGATGTTCAAAGCCCCGGCTGTCGCCTTCGCCTGTCTCATGCTCGCTGCCTCGCCCGCGATGGCGCAGCGCGGCGCCCCGATAACGCAGGGCGTGACCAGTTCAGACCTCTCCACCCAGGTCGCTACCGTGCGCCAGCAGAACGCCGAGCTGAAAGTCCAGGTCAATAATTTGCTTGGCGATATCATGACCCTGACGGGCCGCGTCGAGACAATGGAATTCAAGCTCTCTCAGGCGAATGACTTGAATGAGGGCCTGCAGCGGGACAATGAATCCCTGTCCGACAGTATCGGCGCGCTGCGCAAGCAGATGGACGCCCAGTCGCGCACGCTTGCTGCGCTCGAGGCGCGTCTTGGCGGCGCAGAATATGTCGACCCGAGTGCTGATCCGGATGCTGGCTATCCCGGCGCAACGCAAGGCGGCGACTATCCGTCCGCATCGCGCGCTGGTGGCCTCGCCTCCGGTCCGACGCAGCTGATCTCACCCAATTCAGGCAGCACGCCATCCGGCATGGCCAATAGCGCCTCCGGTGTGCGTGAAGCTCCGACACCTGTTTCCAACAATCCGTCCGAGGACGGCCTGAACCTGCCCTCCGGCTCGCTGGGTACGATTTCCGCCAGCAACCTGCCGGGCGAGGCGGGCCCGCTGTTTGCGGCCGCCAAGTCGAAGCTGATCCAGTTTGACTATGCCGGCGCCGAAGCAGCTTTCCGACTGTTCCTCGAGAAATTCGGCAATGACCCGCAGGCCGGCGAAGCCCATTACTGGCTGGGCGAAACGCTCTACCAGCAGAAAGCCTATGCCGACAGCGGCGCGGCCTACACGACCATGATTCGTTCATTCCCTAACGATCCGCGTGCGCCTGATGCGCTGGTGAAGCTCGCCCGTGCCATGCGGCTCGTGGGTGACAAGGAGAAGGCCTGCCTGGCGCTCGACACGCTGCCGAAACGCTATCCGAATGCTTCGGGTGTGACGCGCGACCTGTCTGCCGTCGAACGGACCAAGTCCGGGTGCGACAACTAGAGGGGCTCGCGCCCCGTCTCGCCGCCTTTGACCGGCTTTGCCATGATGCGCGCGGTCCTGTCGGGATTGCCATTTCGGGCGGAAGTGATTCCCTCGCGCTTCTTTTCATCGCGCATGAATGGGCCCGCGCACGCGGGCGCAAGCTGGCGGCGCTGACCTTTGACCACAGGCTGCGCACGGCGGCAGCGGGGGAGGCGGCGCGTGTCGCCACGATCTGCCGTGACCTGCATATCCCGCACGAAACCCTGCGCTGGGACGATCCTGTCAACCAGCAATCCTCGGCGCGGCGTGCCCGGCATGCGGCGCTCGCGCTGGCCCTGAAGGCGCAGGGCGGCACGCATTTGCTGACGGGCCACACGGCCAACGACCAGGCAGAGACCTTCCTGATGCGAGCCCGGCAGGGCTCTGGCTGGTATGGGCTTGCGGGCATGCAGGCGCTCACCATGTCGCCTGTCTGGCCGGAAGGGGAGGGCGTGCGCATTGCGCGGCCTGTTCTGTCGGAAAAGCGCGAGGACCTGCGCACCCTGCTGCATGCGCGCGGGCAGGTCTGGATCGAGGATCCGAGCAATGAAAACCTCGCCTATGAGCGCGTGCGCATGCGCAGGCTGCTTGCCGGGGCGCCCGAGACAGCCGAGCGGATCAGCCGCTGCATGGCTGAACTCGCAGGTCTGCGCGCCATCGAGGATCGCCGTCTGGGGCACTGGCTGTGCGATCATGTGCAGGTCAGTGAGGCAGAAGACGGGATCGAAGCCGATCTCGGCACGCTGTCGCCGGATGCGGCGGTGCGCGGCCTCGCGCTGCTGATCCAGGCTGTGACGGGCCGCGAAACACCGCCGCGACGGGAGAATTCGGCCAATCTGGCCCAGCGCCTGATGAAGGAGGCCCCTTTTGCGGGTGCGACACTTGGCGGGGCAAAGCTTGTTCGCAAGGCGGGCAGGGTCCATCTGATGCCTGAAGCCGGGCGGGATGGCCCGGAAACACTGGTTTCGCGGCGCATTGATGGTTTACGAAGACTCTATGCAGCCCGCGCATGACAATTGCTGTCTGTTAAGCCGAAAGGAGTCGTTTTTGTGCAATGCTGCTCCTATGTTAAAGATCAATGATCCCTACAAACGGAAAGACCTGACATGAACGTGCGAAATCTTGCCATCTGGGGGGCAATTGCCCTGCTTGTTATCGGCATGGCCGTTGCCATGGGCGGATCTTCCGAAGCGGATAGTGCCAAGAAGGCGAAACTGTCCGAAATCTACAAGCTGATCGATTCCGGCCAGGTGGCCGAAGCCACGCTTGGCGACCAGCAGATTGTCGTGACCACGACCGACAATCGCAAACTGGTCAGCGAGCTGCGCGGCCTCGACATGGAAACGCAAGGCGTGCTGGTCAAAGAAGGCGTCCCGTTCTCGGTCGACGCTGATAGCGGCCGCAACAATTTCGCCTCGCTGATCTTCTCGATCCTGCCGATCCTGCTGATCGTCGGTTTTGTCTTCTTCATGATGCGCCAGATGCAGGGCGGCGGTGGACGCGGTGCGATGAGCTTCGGCAAGTCGCGCGCCCGCCTGCTGACCGAGAAGCATGGCCGCGTCACGTTTGACGATGTGGCTGGTGTGGATGAAGCCAAGGAAGAGCTGCAGGAGATCGTCGAGTTCCTGCAGGACCCTTCGAAATTCCAGCGCCTCGGCGGCAAGATCCCGAAAGGCGCGCTGCTCGTCGGCCCTCCCGGTACAGGTAAAACGCTTCTCGCCCGCGCCGTTGCCGGCGAGGCCGGTGTGCCCTTCTTCACGATTTCCGGTTCCGACTTTGTCGAAATGTTCGTCGGCGTTGGCGCAAGCCGCGTGCGTGACATGTTCGAGCAAGCCAAGCGCTCGGCACCCTGCATCATCTTCATCGACGAAATCGATGCCGTTGGCCGTTCGCGCGGCGCAGGCCTCGGCGGCGGCAATGACGAGCGCGAGCAGACGCTGAACCAGCTCCTCGTCGAGATGGATGGCTTCGAAGCCAATGAAGGCATCATCCTCGTTGCCGCGACCAACCGGCCTGACGTGCTGGACCCGGCCCTGCTGCGTCCCGGCCGTTTCGACCGCCAGATCACTGTCGGCAACCCGGATATTATCGGCCGCGAGAAAATCCTGCGCGTTCATATGCGCAATGTGCCACTGGCCAAGGATGTCGACTCCAAGACGATCGCGCGCGGTACACCCGGCTTCTCGGGTGCTGACCTTGCGAACCTCGTCAACGAGGCGGCTCTTCTGGCGGCTCGCCGCGGCAAGCGTGTTGTTGCCATGGCCGAGTTCGAAGACGCGAAAGACAAGGTCCTGATGGGCCCTGAGCGCCGCTCGATGGTCATGTCTGAAAAGGAAAAAGAACTGACGGCCTGGCATGAAGCCGGTCACGCCATCGTGGCCATGATCGTGCCGTCGGCCGATCCGGTCCACAAGGCGACGATCATCCCGCGCGGCCGTGCGCTCGGCATGGTCATGCAGCTGCCGGAAGACGACAAGCTGTCCATGTCCAAGATCGAGATGACGAGCCGCCTGGCCATCATGATGGGCGGACGTGTCGCCGAGGAACTGAAGTTCGGCCATGACAATGTCACCGCCGGTGCCGCTTCTGACATCCAGCAGGCGACCCGCCTGGCGCGCGCCATGGTCACGCGCTGGGGCTTTGCCGACAATATCGGCCCGGTTGATTACGGCTCCGACCAGGGCGACGTGTTCCTTGGCCAGCAACTGATGCAGTCTTCGCATGTGTCGGAAGACACTTCGCGCAAGATCGAGGAAGAAGTCCGCAAGCTGATCCAGACTGGCATGGACGAAGCCCGCCGCATCATGACGGACAGCCGCGACAAGTGGGAAGCCATCGCTGAAGGCCTGCTCGAATACGAGACCCTGTCAGGTGACGAGATTGCCGAATTATTGAAAGGCAACAAGCCGACACGTCCAGACTTGTCAGACGATGATTCAGGCCCGGCCTCGGCCGTCCCGGTCATCGGCAAGCGCCGCAAGCCGAAGGGCGATGCAGGCCTTGGCGACACCGAGCCGAACCCGGCCTGAGGCCTGACACCAATTAGGAATTGAAATGGGGCGCAGCCAGTCTAGGCTGCGCCCCATGCTTTTGCGCTCATGTCTTGGCGGCCTTGCGGCCCTTTCCGTCTCGTCCTGCATACCATCTCCCGAGGCAGAGTTCTGGGGCCGCGTCTCGTCCCTCTGCGGCAAGGCCTATGAAGGCCATGTCGTCAGCGAGGATGCGGCCGACGATGGCTGGCGCAGCGAGCGGATCGTCATGCATGTGCGCGATTGTTCGAAATCGGAGATACGCATTCCGCTGTCAGTGGGCGAGGACCGCTCCCGCACCTGGGTGCTGGCACGCGCGAAAGGCGGACTGGCACTGCATCACGAGCACCGTCATGCCGATGGCAGTCTTGACGCGGTGACGGGCTATGGCGGCACGGCAGCTGATTACAGCAGCGGCTCGCGGCAGAATTTCCCGGCGGATGCGGCGACACAGGCCCTGTTCGAGCAAGAGGGCATTCCGGAGTCAAAGGCCAATATATGGGCCATCGAGGCGCGCCCGGCCCATACGCTGCTGGCCTATGAGATGGAACGGCCGGGGCGTTTCTTCCGGCTCGAATTCGATACGGGCAAACCCGTCACCCCGCCGGAAGCGTTTGAGGCGGCAGACTAGTCGAGAATATTGGTGATCTTCTTTTTGCGGTTGCCGCTGGCGCGCGCCGTGGTGATCAGGTGTGGGGCGACGCGCAGGGTGCGCGTGGCGATGGAAATCTCCATCAGAAAATAGACGAGGCCTGCGATCAGGACGCCCATCGAGGCGACAAAGAGCACGGCGACAAGGTTCGATACGTCAGTGCGGATCAGCTGGCCGGCAAACAGGATGACGATGACGAGACAGATCAGCAGGGCCGAGAGCGTGGAGAGCGTGACGGCGCGGTTGATGCGGATCATGCGCTGGTCGATGGCGGCGAGTTCCAGCACGTGGGCCTTGCGGGCCTCTTCGCCGAGATCGGCCAGGAAGCCTTCCACCTTGCGCCAGCGGTCAACGACGCGGCCGAGGCGGTTGGCCATGACATTGAGCAGGGCGCCGATACCTGCGAGCAGGAAGACCGGCGCGATGGCGAGCTGGATGATGTGGGAAATATCGTCGGGAACGGAAATAGGCATGTGACAAGGCTTCGCCTTGTCGCGCGCTCACGTCAAGTATTGCGAGAGGTGGTATCAGGCTTTTGCGCTTGGCCGGGCGGAGACGGCGTCATGCCAACGCTTCAGGTGCACAAGGCTTTCCTCCGGGGGCACGCCGACGAGGCCTGCGCCGAAATCATAGGTGGCGAGCGCCACGGCGTCGGCCACGGTGTAGGTGTCTCCGGCGATGAATTCATGTTTTGCGAGCTGGTCGTCGAACAGCTTGTAGCCGATCGCCGTGCGGGCGCGGTTCTGTTCGGCGGCTTCGGGAATCTGGCGGATCAGTTTCGCGGTCAGCGCATGGCCGTGGATCCAGACCATGCCGATGGGCGACATCAGGTTGAGCTCGACGCGGCGCAGCCACATGTCGACAATGGCCTTGCCCTTCGCGCCGGTGCCGAACAAAGGCGGCGTGGGGTGCAGCTCCTCGAAATAGCGGCAGATGGAGACGCTTTCGGAAATGCAGGTGCCGTCATCCAGCTCCAGCACAGGCAGGCCGCCGACGGGGTTCTTGGCGAGGAAATCCGGCTGCCGGTTCTGGCGGGCCATCATGTCCACCTGCTCGATGGGCACGTGGAGGCCCTTCTCGGCGAGATAGATGCGCACGCGGCGCGGGTTCGGGGCACGGGTGCTGTCGTAAAGGATCATGGCGTGACTGTAGACTGCGCGTGCAGGCCGGGGAAGGGGCGTCAGACCCAGAGCTGGGGCTGGGCGTCGATCACGGACTCGGCGCAGTCATCGTCCCAGGGGTAAAGTCCGTCGAGATCGCCGGGCCAGACGAGCTGGATAACGCCGGGATGCCCGCGATTGCCGAGGCGCTGCCAGTACCAGTCGGCATAGGGCACATAGTCCGTGAACAGTTTGGCATTGCCGGCTTTCTTGCCCACGCAGTCATGGTCCTCAAGCAGGCCCTGCCACTGCTGGTCGCCGTCCACTTTGCGGCCGGCCTTTATCTGGCGGAACACTTCCCAGAGCATGCCGTGCATTATGTCGCGGTGGAGGCCGAAGACGATGAATTCCGGGGCATTCAGCGTATGGCTGAAGCCGATGGAATAGGTGAAGTTCGGTTTCTCCAGTTCCGGATCGAAGACATGCAGGCTGTGCCAGCCATGCGTCTCGATGTTCGAGAGGATGCGGTGTTCGGCGGCGGTGAGGTCTGGCGCGTCCATGAACCCAATGACGCGGTGCGCCGGGCGCCAGGTCAACCGCAGTAAGCCTACATGTCCGAGATTTAAGGCGGGGGCCTACTTGGCGAAGAGCTGGCCAATGTCGGCAAAGGCCTTCAGCTCGATCGCGTTGCCGGCGGGATCATGGAAGAACATCGTGGCCTGTTCGCCCGGCTGGCCCTTGAAGCGCACATAGGGCTGGATCAGGAATTCCACTTTACCTTCAAGGCGCTGCGCCATGGCCTGCCACTCTTCCATTGGCAGCACGAGCCCGAAATGGCGGACGGGAACACCGTGGCCATCGACGGCATTGGTGGTGGCGGCGCGGCATTCTTCCGGCGCGAGATGCGTGACGATCTGGTGGCCGTGGAAATCAAAGTCGATCCAGTCCGGCGAGCTGCGCCCCTCGGGACAGCCGAGCAGGTCGCCATAGAAGGCGCGGGCGGCGGCCAGGTCGTCGACAGGGAAGGCGAGGTGGAAAGGGGCGACGGGCATGGCAGGCGGCCTCTGAAAGCGACGGTGAGAGCGGCCCATCCTAGGCTGGCCCGCGCAAACTGCAATTGCCCAGGCGTGCCCGAAAACATGCCCGAACAGATGCCCGGAAAAAGCCCGAAAAGACCCCGGATACTGCCCGAACGCGCGGCGCAGTGCCCGAAACCTCATACAGCCGCCGGCCCGCTACCCCTCTGCGCGGGGCAGGGGGCAGCGGGAGGCGCGGCGGCCTAGTTCGTCTTCGCGTCTTTCGTCGGCGCGTCGGTTTTTGTGAAGCTGCGGAAATAGCATCGCTGGCCGTCAACATAGGCGGAGCTGAACTGGTCGACATTGCCCATCGGGTCGGCGACGAAGCCGATCGTGTTGGCAAAGCCGAGGCCGGTGCAGGGGCCCATCATCTCGGCCTTGTACCATTGATGATTGTGGCCCTCGATGAGCAGCGTGCGGTCGCCCTCGGCGCGCCAGTTCTCGATGCCGCCAAGGTCTGCAAAGCGGATCACGGCGGGTTTCTCCGGTGCCGGGTTGGCGGGCAGCGGGTCTGCATGGGCAAAGCGGGCGCCGATGGTGACGAGGCCCAGCAGGGGCAGGGCGTAGGCGAATTTGCGTGTATTCCTGAACATCTGAATGTCTCCTTTTCGATCTGTAAGCGTCGTGGCTCGTTCGAAGCAGACAGCAGGGAGCGGGTCGTCAGCCCTTCATATGTGAGGAAGCGCGGGCGCCATTCCAACGCGCCGGGGCAGGGCGGCTGCCATTAATTTTCAGACATTTGCGGGGGCGATGCGAGCGGCGCAGGCTTGCCGGGGGCAGGCGTTGGTGCGAGCCTTTGAAAAACGGCGGGGAGGCCATGGCGATGAGTGCAATATTTTTTTGGGCGGCGGCAGGCGTGGCGACGCTGACCGTGTTCATCCATGTCTTCCTGGGCGGGGCGAAATTCGTGCGGCCTTTTCTCGCGGTGGAGATGGAGCCGGGCCTGAAATGGCTCGCCTATCTGATGTGGCACCTCGGCACAGTGTCGACCCTCTTCATCGCGCTCGGCTTTGCGGCCGGCGCGGTGCACCCCGCGCACGCAGACTATGCCGCCATCGCGACGGCGGGCGCCGCGGGTTTTGTGTGCGTCGCGCTGTTCACGGCGGTGAAATCCGGCCTCTCGCCCCTGCGCTTCCCGGTCATCCCGATGTTCAGCCTCGTGACAGGGCTGGGGCTGGCGGGACTGTTTGTTTGAGGGTTGGAGGAGAATGGCCTTCTACGTCTACATTATGGCCAGCCAGAAGATTGGCGCGCTCTATACGGGGCACACCGACGACATTGCCTATCGCACATGGAACCATCGCGAAGGGCGCGGGGCGGCTTTTACGCGGAACCACAATGTCAAACGCCTCGTCTGGTATGAGGTCCATGACAGCCGCGAGAGCGCCAGGACGCGCGAATACCAGATCAAGAAATGGAAGCGAGACTGGAAGATACGCCTGATCGAGGAGGTGAATCCAGATTGGCGCGATCTTTATTTCACGCTGAACCAGTAAGCGCGAATTCCCCTCACCACCCGAGGATACCTGCGGAGGCAGGTATCCATGGACTGAACTTTCCTCTCGCGCTTTGCCTCAAACGCCAGTCCATGGACCCCTGCCTTCGCAGGGGTCATCGGGGGGAGGGTTGGGTGTGCGGACGGGGAGTGGGGTGTGTGACGAGAGAGAATGAGGGTATCGCTGCGCCGAGACCGTACCCTGCAATTCCAGAAATCCTCTCACCACCCGAGGATACCTGCGCAGGCAGGTATCCATGGCCTGAACTTTCCCCTCGTGCCTAGGCTCAGACACCAGTCCATGTGCCCCTGCCTCCGCAGGGGCCATCGGGGGGAGGGCTGGGTGTGCGGACGGGGAGAGGGGTGTGTGGCGAGGGCAGAAGGTGGCTATCGCTACGCTCAACCCACCATACGCTTGCTAGTTCTTGTCATTTTCTACCACGCCTTTGCGGGGCTGGGCGGTCTGTTTCTCCCGAGCGACGCACCTATTTCCCTTTTACCAGTTTCGATGTTACCGACCGAGCTGAGCAGGCGTTCGTGAAAGCAGCGCCTTTTTCGTTGACCGTACCAAAAACCAGATACTCTGTCCCCGGCTCAAAGACTTTGCCGCAATAGGCTGCGGCCTTCTCGTGGCGGGCAAGGAAACGTTCGTCGACTTCGCCCCCGAGAACTTCGATAACATCGAACATGGTTGCGAAAGGTGCGTCACCCGGACGATGGATGGTCCCGTCACAGACATCGCCTGATCCCCGAGCTTTGCCAAGAAATGCAAAATCGGCCTCAGCGAGTGCGAACTCAAAGGTCTGATCTGGACACACACATGCCTGCGCGTGGGCGAAATTGACGCCGCTGGTAAAAGCGGCGGCAAGCAGAGCGCAGGCGCGGGAGATGATTCGTTTAATCAATGGCTTCCCGTGTTTCACCGGTTTCAGACAAATAAATCTCCCCGCCCTTGTCCATGAACTCTTTTGACTTCTCGGCCATGCCGGCGCGGGCGGCGGCGGCTTGTTTTTCGAGGTCGGCGCGTTCGTTGTCGGAGAGGCCGGCGGTGTAGTCGCGGACTTCCTGGGTGATCTTCATGCTGCAGAATTTGGGGCCGCACATGGAGCAGAAGTGGGCGACCTTGTGGGCCTCCTTGGGGAGGGTCTGGTCGTGGAAGTCGCGGGCGGTTTCGGGGTCCAGCGCCAGGTTGAACTGGTCTTCCCAGCGGAAATCAAACCGGGCGCGCGAGACGGCATCGTCGCGCAGGTGGGCGGTCGGGTGGCCCTTGGCGAGGTCTGCCGCGTGGGCGGCGAGCTTGTAGGTGATGACGCCGACCTTGACGTCGTCGCGGTCGGGCAGGCCGAGATGCTCCTTGGGCGTCACATAGCAGAGCATGGCCGTGCCGAACCAGCCGATCATCGCGGCGCCGATGCCGGACGTGATATGGTCATAGCCGGGGGCGATGTCCGTGGTGAGGGGGCCGAGCGTGTAGAAGGGCGCCTCGCCGCATTCGCGCAGCTGTTTGTCCATGTTGACCTTGATCTTGTGCATCGGCACGTGGCCGGGCCCTTCGATCATGACCTGGCAGCCCTTGGCCCAGGCGACTTTCGTCAGCTCACCGAGGGTTTCGAGTTCGGCGAACTGGGCGGCGTCGTTGGCATCGGCCGTGGCGCCGGGGCGCAGGCCATCGCCGAGCGAGAAGGAGACGTCATACTTGCGCATGATGTCGCAAATTTCCTCGAAGTGCGTGTAGAGGAAGCTCTCTTTATGGTGGGCGAGCATCCATTTCGCCATGATCGAGCCGCCGCGCGAGACGATGCCGGTGACGCGATTGGCGGTGAGGTGGATGTAGGCGAGGCGGACCCCTGCGTGGATGGTGAAATAGTCGACGCCCTGTTCGGCCTGTTCGATCAGCGTGTCGCGATAGATTTCCCAGGTGAGGTTTTCAGCCACACCGTCGACCTTTTCCAGCGCCTGGTAGATCGGCACGGTGCCGATGGGGACGGGGGAGTTGCGCAGGATCCATTCGCGCGTGTTGTGGATGTTGCGGCCTGTCGAGAGGTCCATCACATTGTCGGCGCCCCAGCGGATGGCCCAGACCATCTTGTCGACTTCTTCCTCTGCGGATGAGGTGACGGCCGAGTTGCCGATGTTTGCGTTGATCTTCACGAGGAAGTTGCGGCCGATGATCTGCGGTTCCAGCTCGGCATGGTTGATATTGCAGGGGATGATGGCGCGGCCGGAAGCGATCTCGTCGCGGACGAATTCCGGTGTGATGAATTCGGGGATGTGGGCGCCGAAGGACTGGCCGTCGGCAATGATGGCGGCGGCGTCTTCATGGGCCTCCGCGCGGCCCATGTTTTCGCGGGTGGCGACGTAGACCATTTCCTTGGTGATGATTCCGGCCTTGGCGAATTCATATTGGGTGACCTTGTGGCCATCGAGGCCGCGCAGGGGCCGGTGGCGGACGGGGAATTCGCGGGCGAGGTATTTGCCATTGGCGCCGCCATTGTCTTCCGGCTTCACATGGCGGCCTTCGTATTCCTCCACGCCGCCGCGTTCGAGCACCCAGTCGCGGCGGTCACGGGCGAGGCCTTTTTCCACGTCGATGGTGACCGACGGGTCGGTATAGGGGCCGGACGTGTCGTAGACGGCGACGGGCGGCTCGTTGGCGCTGGGGTGAAGGTCGATCTCGCGGTGCGGGACGGCGAGGTCCGGCAGCGGATGGGAATAGACCTTGCGGCTGGCAGGCAGCGGGCCCGTGGTGACGGTGGGCGTTTCGAAGGCGGATTGGTCGGCGGGCTTGTTCATTTGGCTGGCTTTCTTGCGTGATAGGTGAGGGCCATTGCGATGCAATGGGCGAGTTCGGCGCGCGGCAGGGGCGCGGTAATGTCGAGGTCCACGGCGCGGGTGCCGGAGAAGGCGAGCGTATCGGCGTAGAGATCGCGCCAGTCGTTCACGAGCGTGGTGGAGCAATGGACGAGGAGCTGGGCGGTGTTTGGCGCGGCGGGCTTCCAGCCGAGGCGGATGGTGGTGCCGCTTTTGCTGGCGCTGGTGAGGTAGGCCGGCTCGCCCCATTTCAGGGTTTCGGTGAGCGGGCCGACGCCGGAGGTTTTCTGCGCGGTGGCGCGGATGAGATCGCGCAGCTTCAGGAGATAGGCGCGCGCAGGCGGCGGGACAGCGTCAAAGGCGGCGTCCACGTGCGGCGCGGCGAGAGCGGCCTTGCTCATGACGGAAACCCTTTCGGGACGGACGGCGAGAGGCCGAGTTCCTTCTGCAATTTCTTGCTGAGGCCGGCGGCGACGAGCAGGTAGCTGTCGCGGATATAGGTGAGCAGCTCGGCGTCGGACATGGTCTCGGTGCCGGTGCGCTGGATCCATTTCATGCCGCGCGAGGCCATGTAGGGCGCGCCGCGGCAGCCCGGCTGGTCCTTCAATATATGGAAGGCGATGGGCGTGACCTTGAAGGAGACTTCGGCGATCTCACCGTCGGCGTCATTGGCAATGGCGTAGACCTTGCCGCCGATCTTCCAGACATGCGCATCGCCCCACTGGCGGACATAGGTCGAGTGGGAAAGGGATTGGCAATGCGCTGTGAACTCGTCGAGCGTCAAATCTGTCCTCCGTCCCTCGCGCCGGTATGAGCCGGATCAGGTTCAAAGGGTAACTCTCAGCCCGCGACCATCGCGGACACCCCTCGGATGGGGAGACATTAGTCGCTTATAAACCCCATGGGAAGGGCGATGAGGCTTTTGATATCAATCCTCTTTAGGTAGTAATTTTATAAAAAAGATAAATCGTTAAGATTGCAGAACTCCCGCCTTTGCGATATGAGCTTTAGTGCTTTCCGATTTGGTACGAGCGCGGAGTCGGTACAGGCATTCATAGCGCTCCGGACGGGGGGACGTCATGAATGTCAACAATCATAGACTAATGCAGGATGATGGTTCGCCGGTGTCTTTTACGCCGAGCCCATCCATTGGTTCTGCAGTTTCGCCTTTATATCTGATCATCCATTATACCGCAGGACGTGATTTCAAATCATCAGTCAGCTGGCTGACCAATCCCAAAGCGAATGCTTCAGCTCATCTTGTAATCGGGCGGGACGGTCAGGTTGAACAGCTCGTTCCGTTCAATCGCATTGCCTGGCATGCAGGCAAGAGTAAATGGGGTGAGTTGGAGGGCATGAACAGGTATTCAATCGGAATTGAACTCGACAACGCAGGTCGCCTGAACCGTAACGGGCAAGGCAAGTGGTCTGCTTGGTTTGGCGAAACTTATGATGACAAGGATGTCATCCAAATGGTCCACAAGCACGAGGTGAGCCCCGCCGGTTGGCACACTTATACCCAAGTGCAGATGGAGACGCTTATCGCCGTGGCAACAGCACTCAACGAAAGATACAGGTTTGCAGAAATACTTGGCCACGATGACGTTGCTCCTGGTCGCAAGAGCGATCCCGGCCCCGCATTTCCGATGACGAGTTTCAGTTCAATCGTTCTTGGTCGCAGAGACTAGGTTTACGCCTCTTTTGCCTATGCTCGTGTGCAGCACCGCCTGGGGTGCCAACTGACGGCTATCGGAACGTCAGAACATACAAAGCGAGGGAAAACCAAGACTACACGCCAAACCGTACGGTCTTGGCCTCCCTTCGGAATAAGAACTGTCAAATCACCCCTCGTAGGCGTCGTTCAGCATCTTGAAGGTCTGGTCGAAGCGGCCTTCGCGTTCGGCGCTGCGCAGCATTTTGGCGCGCTGGACGGCGACTTCCTTTGGCGTGTCCTCGATGCTGAAACTTTCCATCGTCTCGGCGATGAAGTCTTTCAGAGGCATGTAGGATTCGCGGGTTGACTGGCCGGGGGTGAGGCCGGTCTGCACGCCGGGCGGAGCAAGCTCGATCATCTCGACATTTGTATCCTTCAGCAGGTAGCGCAGGGATTGCGTCCAGGCGTGCATGGCTGCTTTCGAGGCACTGTAAGCGGGCGTGTGGGCGAGCGGCACATAGGCAAGGCCCGAGGTGACGTTGACGACACGGGCGGCGGGGCGGGCGCGCAGGTGGGGCAGAAGTGCGGCCGTCAGGCGGATCGGGCCGAGCACGTTCGTCGTGATCGTATTGTCGGTGATCGTGAGGTCCACCGGATCAGCCAGCCAGTCTTCCTTGGCCATGACGCCGGCATTGTTGAAGAGCGTGTTCAGGGCGGGGAAGTCCTTCACGAGTTCGGCGGCGAAGTTGGCAATGTCTTCGGCATTGCCGACGTCCAGCGTGCGGGCATGCATACCGTCGCGGCCCTCTATGGTTTCGTTGAGGCTGGCAGGTGTGCGCCCAGCGACGATGACCGTGTTGCCGAGGGCGTGGAGTTCGCGGGCGAGTTCGCGGCCAATGCCGGACCCGCCGCCTGTCATCAGGATGGTGTTGCCTGTGGTTTTCATCGTGTGTCTCCTTCTGGTCAGCACTGCTGAGCAGGAGATAAGACCGTCGGCGCGGGAAAGAAGGCGCGGCGCGGAATTAGACTTATTCGGACGAGCGCATGCGCCGCCGCTATTCCATGGACCCGTTCAGGCGCTTGGGCATGTTTTGCCACATCGCGGCTTCATCATATTTTTTGTCGGAGGCGTTGATCTCGCCGGATGACGTGTCGAAAAAGCTTGAGAGATAAGGCTTTAGCTTGTCGACCAGCGGGCGGGCCCTTGCGTCGAGTTCGATCTTCTTCTGCTGCTTTATGGCGTCGCTGAAGATCGGGTCAGTAATCGCCGGAACGGCCCAGTAATAGCCGCCATTGCCGGAGTTCATGCTCTCCATGAAATTATGCTTCCAGCCGGTCAGGTAATCGATTTCCTGGCCGTAGAGGCGGATGAAATAGAAATCCAGGTCGCGCCTGTGATCGGGGCATGCCTCGCGCAGGGCTGTCAGGCGTTTTTCGGCCAGGCTGAACAGCGGCTCGCCGTATTTGTGTTTCACCGACAGGTCCCACAGTCTCGCCTCGTTTTCGAGACGGAAGGCTGCGTGGTCCGAATACGGGCACGTGCCGAGGGGCTCGCCCGAAATGGCCGGATGGATGCGGCCCGCGCCGGCCAGGCCGGTGAGATAGGGCAGGGCCGTTCCTGTCAGCACCGCAGAGGCCGTGCTGTAACCGAAGTAACTGGCTTCGCTGCCATCGGCCTGTTTGAGCACGCTCGGTTTCTGGTCGGAACGCCAGGCATAGTCATTCTGCTGGATCGCAGTCAGCATGAGCGTGACATAGCGTTCCAGCAGGTCCAGATCGCGCGTGGTGTTCACGGCAGCGCTCATCAGCGTGGCGGCAATCGCCTGCGCATCGGGCCGGTCGGGGCAGGTCTCGATCGCCCATTCGGCCAGCGTGACAATCGCGACGGGGTCTTTCTGCGTGCCCTGCCGGATCGCGGTTTCCATGTCGTAGAGGCGCTGTTCGGCATCTGCCGGGCAGGCGCTGTCGGGCGCGGCGTAAGCGGATGGCAGGCAGGTCGCCAGTGCGGCGAGGCCGAGCGAGAAAAGCGTGCGGGTGAGTCTCTGTGTCATGGCGATCTCCTGATCGCATTCCTAGCAATGGCGCGGGAAGCCGTCATCACCCCTGGAGGGGATGAATTCCGGCTCAGCGCGCCGGGGCGATGTCGCGGGCGAGGTCGATGAGGGCTTCCTCGTAGACGGAGAAAGCCTTGGTGCGCGGGCCGCGGGGTGGCTCTGACGCGTCGCTGATGCCGGTGATGACATAGGCGAAGGAGATATCCCGATCGGTGCTGACCCAGGCGCCCGAGAGGAGGCCATAGGCCTCGCCCGCATGGCCGATCAGTGTTTCGCCGGGCCAGGCCGCGCCGGGACGATCGCCATCCAGCAGGTGCACGGCGAGACCATAGGCGGTGGTGAAGTCATAGGCCTTCGGGCCGCCTTCGGAAGTGACGCCATTGGGATGGGCCGCATCATAGCGCCATGGTTCTGACCAGAGGGAGCGGTTCTGTGGCTGCTTCAGTTCGCGCACGAGGCGGGCAAGGTCACCCGCGCTGGCGCGGACGCCGCCCTGCGGCGAGAAGAGGGTGCCATTCGTGCCGGGGGTGTAGGTGGCGAGATCCAGATTGTTTGTATTGATGAAGACAGGCGCATTGGCATTGAGGGCTGGTGTGTCGTCGGTCTGGGCCACCCACGCGCCGTCCTCGCGGCGGTAGAGCGTGCCGCCCTCAGCGCGCGCGGCGATGCTGACGCCGGACCAGTTGTAGCCGATGTCGAGATCATGGGCGGCGAAATAGCGACTGGCGAGCTGGTCGAAGCGGGTTCCGGTGGCGGCCTCAAGCGCGGTGGCGGCAACGCCGAAATTGAGGTTTGTGTACTCATACCAGTCACCGGGCACAGGGTGCGTGGCCGAGAAAGGTGCGTCCGCGACAAGGATCAGCGAGCGGATGTCGTCGCCGAGCGGGGCCCAGTATTCTTCCGGGTCGCGCAGCGTGCTCGTATGGGCGAGGAGATGGCGCAGGGTGATGACCGCGTCAGGCGCGGAGGGATTGCGCAGCGGCCAGCCGAGGTAATCGGAGACGTCGCGGTCAAGATCGACCGTGCCCGCGTCTGCCAGTTCCTGCGTGACGAGGGCCAGCGCCATTTTGGAAATCGAGGCGACGCGTACTTTTGTCTCTGGAGTCATCGGGCGGTCGGTGCCTGGCGCGATGTGCGCGCGTCCCGCAGCGCCTGCGTATATGACCGTGTCGCCTTGCATCACGACGAGTGCCACGCCGGCGAGGGCATGGGCCGGGTCGCCGTCACCGGCCGCGAGGCGTTCGAGGCGCTGATTGGCAGCGTTCGCCGCAAGGGGCGCTTCATGGACGCAAGCGGCGAGGAACGGGACGAGGCAGAGGCCGAGAAGGAAGGCGCAGAGGCGGCTTGCAGGCTGCGCCATGGCCTAGTTCTGCAGCGCCTGCTGGGTACCGCTGGTCCAGCCGACGAGGATGTCGGCGCCGGTGTCGATGACGGGGCGTTTGATCAGGGTGGGGTTGGCGATCAGGAGCGCGGCAGCGCCGTCGCCGAGGGCCTTGGCCTGCTGGTCGGTGGTGAGGCCGCGCCATGTGGTGGAGCGGCGGTTGACGAGCATTTCGGCGCCGACGGCTTTCAGCCATTCGGGCACGCGGGATGCCAGGTCTGCCTCGGCGCGGATGTCGACAAAGGCGACCTCATGGTCAGCCGCCGTCAGCGCCTGCATGGCCTTCTTGCATGTGTCGCAATTCTTCAGGCCGTAAAGCGTCAGGGGCGGATTGGACATTTCAACGCGTCTTTCTATGCATATTCAGCGGACAAAAAGAAGCGAATTCCGGAAGCAATGCAAGGGGAGGATGACGCGGCTCCACCCGCCATCAGCCCCCGCCGGCACCGGCGGCCATCGCGCCCGCCTTCATGATGGCGAGGGTTTTAAAGCTGTTACTGGCATCAATGAATTCGTTTGAGACGATTTTTCCGTTCGGGTTGAGCTTCGCGCGTCCTTTAACCCAATAAGCGGCGCCGTCCGATCCGGTAAATGACAGCGTGCCCTCACCTAGATTGCCGTCGCCGGAGGCGAGGCAGGTGTTCAGCTCAAACTGCTTGTTGTTTCTCATCCACACAACAGTGCTGGATTCGGCCTCAAGCCGGGATTCCAGCGCACTTTCGATTATGGATGCTTTCTGGTCGCTGCATGTGCCTTCACCCGTCGCCTGAAGCGAGCCGGCCAGGACGCAAAGCAGCAGGGCCATGTTTTTCGTGAAGTGTCTGACCGTCATGGGTCCCTATATGGTGCCGAGCACCGCAATGACCAGACCGAAGGCCATGGTGACGAGGCCGAAGCCGCGCACATGGTCGTCTTCCGGCATCATCCAGCGGCCAAGCGCGAAGATGGGCTTTGGCCAGGCGAGGAGGAGCAGGCTCTCGACCACCATGATGGCGGCGATGAGTGTGGTGATGCCCTGCGTCACCGTGCTGAAGCCGTCGGTAAGGGCGAGCACGCCGGCACCAAGGAAGAACATGAAGGCGCCGGTGACATAGGCGACTTCCGGGCTATTCTCGAAGGCGGCCAGAAGTCGGCCCGCCCGGGCAGGTTCAATCACCATGCCGACGCCAGCGGCGAGGGCATAGATTCCAAAGATGACGCAAACCGTGTCGGCAATCATGGCGAAGGCTCCTGCTATGGCGCGAGCCTAGCATAGGTCTGGCGCAGGGCCGAATTGTGTCAGGGCGCGTCAGTGACGACAGCGACGATGGGGCCAAGGTCGAGGCCGGGTTCGTCGCGCTGGATATCAGCCGCGTAGAGACGCGAGACGACGCCGTCGAGATAGAGCGCGTTCGGCGTGCCGAGCTGGTCGCGGAAGAGGCGGGCGAAGCTGTGGAAGTTCACCGGCGTGTCGCTGATGGCGAAGTAGAGCGTTTGTCCATCTGCGCTGAGGCCGACGCCATTACGGCGTTTCTTGCTGGGGCCGTTTTCGTTGAAGTTCGGGTGCAGCTTGCCGTCCAGTACCAGCATCGGCCCGGACTGGGACGCATAGCGCGGCGGCCCGGCATCAAAGCGCGCGGCATAGGCATTGGTTTCTGTAACGCCTGCTGCGCCGCCGTCGATCCAGAAGACGCCATTGGGCAGCATGCCGAAATTGCCGGGACCGGCCGATTTGACCAGCGGCGCCTGCTAGATGCCGTCCTCGACATAGAGGCCCACGGCGCGCCGGTCGTCATGATACATGCCGCCATTCATGGCAAAGGCGAGGGCGTATCCGTCTGACTGGAGCGTGTCGCGCAGCCGGTCGAACTGGGCATAGGGCGCCCCGTCGGGATGGGTGAGGAAGAGGCGTATGTCGGTTGTGGCGACATCATAGGCGCAGACCGTATAGGGCGAGCTGTCAAAGGTGACGGCGTTGCAGGCGTGCGCGGGCGGTGGCTTGCAGGCGGCCAGCAGGGTCAACGCGAGGGCGCCGAGGACGATTCCGAGTGGGTTGCGGGTGGTTTCACGGGCCATTCGTCGGACGCTAGCGAGCGTTCATGGCAAATTCCAGACGCATTCGGCGCTTCCCGGCGCTGATTTGATACGAGAACCTGACGCAATCCGACAATTTTATTCTGTCTACTTAAACGAATATTTTATCGGTTTTGCTATCGGTGTCAGTACGAGAGCATGCGGGGAGTGAGGGCCCCGCGATATTGGGACCGGGAGGGTCTGACTTGAAACGGATGCTGAAGACTTTGCTGCATGACAGCAAGCCGCGGGAAGACATGTCCGCTGAGCACGCCGCCTATATTCGCGGGATGCAACTCCATACGCTGAGATCACTGGTGCCTTATGGCCTGATCGCCAGTACGTTCAACGCCTCCATTACCGTCGCTTTCATTGCCGCGCATGCGCCGTCTCCAGCGCTGATCATGTGGGCTGGCGTCATGACCCTCATGGGCCTCGTGGGCTTGCGGACAAGCATTCGCGCCTCGCGACGTCGCGTTGCGCCCCGTCCGCGTTCGGTGCACGCCGTATGGCGACCGATCACGGAAACGACCCTTCTCGGAATGGCCTGGGCGGTTTGCCCTCTGCTGTTCCTGCCGGAACTGCACGGGTTCGACCTGGCCCTGGTCGTCTGCGTCTGCGGCGGCATGATGGCGGGCGGCGCTTATGTGCTTTCCACCCTGCCGGGCGCTGCTGTCCCGTTTGTCGTCAGCCTCTCTTTCGGACTGGCCATGGGTATTCTCAGGTCAGACGGGGGCCCGGGGGGGTGGACCCTTCTGGCTTTGCTGGTCTGCTTTACGGTGGTCATGCTCCGTACGACCTTCTGGAATCATCGCAACTATGTCACGGCATGGCTGCAGCAGGAAAAGCTCAAGGACCAGGCAAAGCAGCTTGAAAAGAAACAGGGCGTCATCAGCCTGCTGCTCAACGAATTCGAACAGGCCGCTTCCGACTGTCTGTTTGAACTCGACGACACGCACCGGGTCGTGCGGCCGTCGAGCGTGCTGGCCGAGCGAACGGATTTCACGATCGAGCAGCTGGAGAACCAGCACGTTGCGAGCTTCTTTGACGGAACCAATATGGAAGGCCGTCCCGCCTTCCTTGCGCTCCTGGCAGCGCTCGAGGTCAATGGCGAGATCAATAACCTCCGCTTGCCCGTTCGCAAGAAAAGTGAAGTGACCGTCTGGTGGCGTATATCCGCCAAGCCATTCTTCAGTGATGATGGCGTGTTCGAGGGTTATCGCGGCGTTGCGTCTAACGTCACGGAAAAGTACGAGGCTGAAAAGCAGATCTACAACCTCGCGCATTTCGACTCCCTGACTGGTGTGCCCAAGCGCGAACGGATGCTTGATGCGCTCGCGGGGGCCGTCAGTGGGCTGGAAGGCGAGGGGGCGCGGTTTGCTGTCCATGCTCTCGACCTCGACCGGTTCAAGACAATCAATGACGTCTACGGTCATTCGGTTGGCGATGCCTATCTGAAAGCGACGGCGCAGCGGCTGCAGGACATTATCGGCCCAGACAATATCGTCGCCCGCTTTGGCGGAGACGAATTCGTGATCCTGCAAAGGGATATCACCGGACGCGGCGAGGCGATGGCGCTGGCCACCACGATCCAGCAGGCGCTGGCCGAGCCGGTCAATATCGGGGGATCGAATGCCCAGTCGAGTGTCAGCATCGGGATCGCCGTTTTCCCGGAACACGCAGGCACGCCCGCTGAGTTGCTGAAGTTTGCCGATCTGGCGCTACTGGCGTCAAAGGGTGCAGGGCGCGACACCGCCTGCTTCTTCGAGACCGATCTCAATGATGATGTCAGCGAGCGGGTCGCGATGGAAGACGACCTGCGCCAGGCGCTGTCAAAGAACCAGTTCAGGCTCAATTACCAGCCAATCATCAGTGCGCGCACCGGTGCACTGCGCGGCATGGAGACATTGATCCGCTGGACGCATCCGGAACGGGGCGATGTGAGCCCTGACATCTTCGTGCCTATCCTGGAACAGGCCGGCATGATCACGACCGTTGGCGACTGGATCATCCGCGAGGCCCTGCGTGAGGCAGCAAGCTGGGACGAGTCCATTCGGGTATCGATCAACCTGTCGCCGCTGCAGGTGCGCAACCGGTCGCTGATCACGACCGTGACGCACGCACTGGCCCAGACCGGTGTCGATCCGAAGCGCGTTGATTTCGAGATCACCGAGACGGCCCTGTTCGACGATGCGGAAGAAAGCCTGAGCGCGCTGCATGCCCTGCACAGCCTCGGCGTGACCATTTCCCTCGACGACTTCGGCACGGGTTTTTCGTCGCTCAGCCTGCTGCGCATCTTCCCGTTCGACAAGATCAAGATCGACAAGTCCTTCGTCCAGCAAATGGAAAGCAGCGAGGAATGTCTTGCAATCGTGCGGTCAATCGTGGGCCTCGCGCGCAGCCTTGGCATGCGCACCACGGCCGAGGGCGTTGAGAGCGAGTCGCTCGCCGAAATGCTGCGGGCCGAGGGCTGCGCCGAGTTGCAGGGTTATCATTTCAGCAGGCCTATGCGGGCTGATGCGCTGGTTGCGGCCGGCCTGTTGCGCCGCCGCGTGCAAGTGGATGCCGCCGCTGAGGCACCGGAAGTTCTGGCCCTGCCTGCGCCAACTGCGCTGAAGCGCGCCGTTTAGCCAATCGGACGCGCTGGGGCATCGCGTATCCGGCATTGATGGTGTAGGGGAGAATCCTGGACCGCCACCGGGGTGGCCGTAACGGGAGACCCGCAAATGGCCGAGAAATTCGAACGCCATCGCCAGCCATGGACCACCGACGAAGTGCAGAAGCTGCACACGCTGGCCAAGAAGGGCATGGGCCTCAAAGCCATCAGCAAGGCCATGATGCGCAGCGAGGAATCCATCCATACGCGCGCCAAGCTCGACAAGCTGAAGATTGCGAAACTGCGCTAGGCGTGGGGGAGGCTTTCGGGTTTGCGCATGAGACGAATCCTCGGAGTCATTGTTGCTGTCGTGGTTGCGCTCGGGCTTTGGGCGGGGCTGGTGGCTGTGAGCGCGCGGGAGGGTTGGTTGCGGCCGACCGTGGCGGCGCGCGGGGATGCGGCTGCCTTCCTTGAATGGGCCGAGGGGCGATATGCGGCGGAGTCCGAGGGCAATATGGCCATCGTTCTGCTGGAAGGCGGGCAGGCGTCAGACAGCTGGTTCGCATCGCATGGGCGCCCGGTGGATGCGGAGTCTCTGTTTCAGGTCGCCTCGGTCAGCAAATGGCTGACGGCGTGGGGCGTGATGACGCTTGTCGAGGACGGGCGTGTGGACCTTGATGCGCCGGTCTCGCGCTATCTGACGCGCTGGCAGTTGCCGCCGGGCGATTTTGACAATGATCAGGTGACGATCCGCCGTCTGCTCAGCCACAGCGCGGGCCTGACGGATGGGCTGGGTTTTCTGGGCTTTGGGCCGGACGCGGACTTGCCTTCGATTGTGGATGAGCTGAGCGACCCGGTGGACGCCTATCCCGGCCGGAGCGGTGTTGTGCGCGTCGGCGCGCGGGCGGACGGGACATGGCGCTATTCGGGCGGCGGGTATCTTGTCCTGCAGCTGGTCATCGAAGAAGTGTCGGGCGAGGTGTTCAATGACTACATGCGCCGGGCCGTGTTTGCGCCGCTGGGGATGAGCGCGTCAACTTTTGTTGATCCCGATCCGGAGCATATTGCGGAGATTTTTGCGGCGGACGGATCAGAAGCGGTCCATTACAGGTTTACCGCCACGGGGGCGGCTTCGCTCTATACGTCCGTCGCAGACATGACGCGCTTTCTGGAGGCGCAGGTGGCCGCGCCCGGTGTGGCGCCGGGGCGCGGCGTGCTGAGCCCGGAGACGCTCGATGCGATGCATGCGCCGGAAGCCTATGTCTATGGCCTGCCCGTCTGGGGCCTTGGCGAATCCCTCTATGCCCCGAACGGGACAGGGGGCTTTGTCATTGGCCATGATGGCAGCAATTTCCCGGCCATCAACACCACAGCGCGCCTCGACGCGGCAACGGGCAATGGCCTGATCGTGCTGTCGTCGGGCAATGCCACGCTGGCGAGCGAAATCGGCGGTGAATGGCTCCACTGGCAGACGGGCAAGGTGGGGCTCGACACGATTGTGCTGTTCGACTTGCGCCGCATCCTGATCGTATTTGCGTCAGGCGCGCTGGTGATTATCGCGGGCGGTATTGCGTTGGGGTGGCTAGGGCGGCAACCGGCTGGGGCTTGATCAAGCCTCCGGCGAAGCCGCCGCTTCCAGCGCTTCGCGGCGTTTTTCGGCGGCGGATTTCTTGACGCTGTCGGAGCGCAGCTGGCCGCAGGCGGCGGCGATGTCGCGGCCGCGCGGGGTGCGGATGGGGGAGGCATAGCCGGCCCGGTTCACGATCTCGGCGAAGGCCTCGATGGTTTCCCAGTCGGAGCATTCATAGGGGCTGCCAGGCCAGGGGTTGAACGGGATCAGGTTGATCTTGGCGGGCACGCCCTTGAGCAGGCGGACAAGGTCGCGCGCTTCGGCCTGTGTGTCGTTGATGCCTTTCAGCATGACATATTCGAAGGTGACGCGGCGCGAGTTGCCGCTGCCCGGATAGGCGCGGATCGCCTCGAACAGCATTTGCAGATCATACTTGCGATTGATCGGCACCAGCTCGTTGCGCAGGTCGTCATTGGTGGCGTGCAGCGAGATGGCGAGCATGGCATTGGTGCGTACGCCAAGTTCCGGGATCTTCGGCGCAACCCCAGCGGTTGAGACTGTGATGCGGCGCCGGCCGATGGAAATGCCGTCGCCGTCCGAGATCGTGTCGATGGCGGCGGCGACATTGTCGAGATTGTAGAGCGGCTCGCCCATGCCCATGAAGACGATATTGGTCAGGTGGCGCTCTTCAAGGGAGGAGGGCCATTCATTGAGGGCGTCGCGGGCGACCATGACCTGCGCGGTGATCTCCTGCGCGGTGAGATTGCGCACGAGGGCCTGCGTGCCGGTATGGCAGAAGGTGCAGTTCAGCGTACAGCCGACCTGGGACGAGACGCAGAGCGCCCCGCCATCCATGCCGACGCTGGGGATGTAGACGCTTTCGCCTTCGACGCCGGGGGCAAAGCGCGACAGCCATTTCTGGGTGCCGTCTTTGGAAACCTGATGATCGGCGATCTCCGGGCGGTCCAGCGTGAAACGCGCGGCCAGTTCGGCGCGCAGCTCCTTGCCGATATCGGTCATGCCCTCAAAGCTGGTGGCGCCGAAATACTGGCTCCAGCGCGAGATCTGCTTGGCCCGCATGGAGGCCTTCTTGGGATCAAGCCCCATGGCCTCAAGTTCTGCCTTCAGCGCAGGCAGGGGCATTCCGGCGAGGGAACGGGGGCCCTGAGGCTGGTCGGGCGTACGAGAGAGATCGAGTGTGATTGTCATGAAATCGCGCTATAGCATGGGCTGACCGGCGCAGAAACCGTCGGCGGCAGGGCATTATGGACGGAAGTTAATGTGGCAGCCTTTAATTTGCCACACGCGCAACCGAAAGCCCGGCTCACGCGTATTGAACGCTTATCAACGGGGCTGAGTTAAAAAACCCTGCCCGCAAACTGGAGGATCTCCATGAGACATCTCATTCTCGGCGCAGTCGCGCTCGCCCTTATCCCAACGGCCTGTGAAACCGGCCCAAGCAACCGCGTCCTGATCGGTTCCGGTGCTGGCGCCATTGCAGGGGCAGGCCTCGGCACGCTCGCAGGCGGCAATGACGGCCGTAACGCTGCCATCGGCGCTGTTGTCGGCGCGATCGCTGGTGCGTCCGCAGGCGCCTACATGGACAAGCAGGAGCGTGAACTGCGCGCCGCAACCGCTGGCACAGGTATCGAAGTGGCCCGTAATGGCGACCAGATTGCCCTGACCATGCCGTCGAACGTGACGTTCAACGTGAACAGCGCAGAAATCCTGCCGGGCTTCTATTCGTCGCTCAACGACGTTTCGACGACGCTCGTCAACTATCCGTCGACAGCTGTGGACATTGTTGGCCACGCCAGCTCCGATGGCGACGATGCCTACAACCAGGCGCTTTCCGAGCGCCGCGCCAACTCGGTCAAATCCTACCTGATCAACAAGGGCGTGACCGCCGTTCGCCTTCAGGCCTATGGCATGGGTGAGACCCAGCCGATTGCCGACAACTCGACGGAAGCCGGCCGCGCCGCCAACCGCCGCGTCGAGATCATCCTGACACCGATCACCGAAGGCTGATCCCGGGCCTCTTGAGAGGCCAGAGTCATCGAACGCCCGTCAGCTTCGCGCTGGCGGGCGTTTTCTTTTTTTAGGCCATGATCCACAATTCCCGCTGGCCAAGCCATGCCGAAGTATGGAACTTGGCGCGATGCTGGCGCCTGCTCCCCCTCCAGAACACGGTCGACGGCTGGGACGGCCCTCGGCCTATCGCGGTTTCGGCTCCGAAATCGTCCATCATCTGTGCGGGCTTTACCTGCGGCTTGCGGGTTGGCGATTGCTGGATGACTGGCCTTCGGACCCGAAAATGGTGATCCTGGCGGCGCCGCACACATCCAACTGGGATGGCATCAATATGCTGGCGGTGGCGGGCTGGTACCGCATCAAGCTGAGCTATATGGGCAAGAAATCGCTGACCACAGGGCCGTTTGGCTGGCTGGTGAAGCGGACGGGTTGCATCGCGATCGAGCGCGGCAAGTCGACCGATATTGTCGGCCAGATGCGGGCGGCCTTTGCCTCAGCCGACAGCCTGTTCCTAGCCGTGGCGCCCGAGGGCACGCGCAAACGCAATACCGAATGGAAGAGCGGCTATTACCATATCGCCCATTCGGCCGGTGTTCCGCTGCTGATGTCGGTACTGGACTATGGTACGCGCACGGTGCGCCTCGCCGGGCCGTTGCAGACGAGCGGTGACTTTACGGCGGACCTGCCGGCCATCCTGGCGCCCTACAGGGCGGCCAAGGGCCTCAATGCAGACCAGTTTGTGCTGCCGGACGCCTGAAGATCGGCGCCTGACTAGCGGCAGATGGCGGCGGCCTTGTCGATGGCGGCGGACGAACCCTTCAGCGAAAAGTGATAGGCAACCTGCGTATTGCGTTCGGACACGGCTTCGACGCGCAGTTCAGAGCCCTTCTTGAGGGCATCGACGATGCGACTGTCATCAGAGTCGCCTGCAAAAGCTTCCTGTCCGACAGAGAAAAGCGACCACGAGGAACGCCCCACGCTGGCCTTTCCGCCTGCGCTTTCGCGCAGTTTGAAGCCGACCTTGAGGCTTGGCTGGTTACGCGCGCGGCCAGACTTCCAGTTGGTGACATAGTACCAGACCTCACCATGGTCGGCCGAGGCAGGCGCCTTGTCCGTGGCAGGCGTCGCGGCGTAACACACTGTTTCGCCGCCATTTGTGTCGGTGAATACCGACCAGTCATTGTACCGGCCGATGGCCGTTGGCTGGGCCGAAGCGCTCGGGATCATTGTACCTGCCAGGAGCGTGAAAATCGCAATCAGTTTGCGTTGCCTAATAAAATATTGCATCTTGTATAGAGAACCCTTCTGGCAGACTTAAGGTTTATTCTTATGGCAACAGAGTTAAGGCCAAACTACGACGGTTTCGAACTGCGCCCGACAGGGCGGGTTTCGGGTTTGCAAGGTTGCGTGCAATCGGGCACGAGTCGATACTGTCCTGCTGTTGGAATAAAGAGACTCAAAGTGAATGATGCGTCTGGCCGAAAGGCCGACCTGGAACAGCGCGAGCGCCATGCCGATTGCATGGTCAAGATTGCGTCTGACCAATGCCGGGAGTCATTTGCCGAACTTTTTGCGTTCTATGCGCCCCGCCTGAAAAGCTACATGCAGCGCCTCGGGGCGGTGGAATCGGAAGCCGAGGAACTGGTGCAGGAAGTCATGGTCACCGTCTGGCGCAAGGCGGGCATGTATGATCGCCAGCAGGCCTCGGTCTCGACATGGATCTTCCGCGTGGCCCGCAATCGGCGCATCGACGCGCAGCGCCGTACGACCCGGCCTGAGCTGGAGCCGGACGAGCCGATGCTGCAACCCGCTGCCGCCGAACAGCCGGATGCGGCCGTGGCCCGTGGCCAGATGGAAGAAAAAGTGCGTGCCGCCATGGCCAATCTGCCCGAGGAACAGCTGGTATTGTTGCAGGCGGCATTTTATGATGGTCTCTCACATACTGAGATTGCCGAGGCCTATGGCATTCCACTGGGCACAGTCAAAAGCCGTATACGGCTTGCCTTTGCCAAGATGCGTGGAGGCCTTGATGGCGCCGAATAGATTGTCCCTCATGGCGGACGGAGCTGCCTGATGACCGAGACTGGTTCCCATTACAGCGAACTCTATGCGGCCTATGCCGCCGGCACGCTTGATCCGGGCTATGCGCTTCTGGTCGAGACGCAGGGCGCGCTGCGCCAGGATGTGCGCCATGCGGTAGCGATCAGCGAAGCGGCGGCTGGCGTGCTGCTGGAAGCGGAAGAGGCCGCGCCCATGGCGGCGGGCGCGCTGGACCGGGTATTTGCGGCCATTGACGCAGGCGGCGCACAAGTCCCTGCTCGCCCGGTTGCCGAGATGCCGGAGATCAACGACATCGAGCGTTTGCCCGCGCCGGTGGCGAAGCTTGCGCGTGAGGCCCATGCGCGGAGCGGCTGGAAACGGCCAGCGCGGGGCATAAACCGCTTGGATCTCACGATTGGCAGCGATGCGCGCGTGGAGCTTTACCGCATCCAGCCCGGCGCCGCTGTGCCGCGGCATACGCATGGCGCAAAGGAATACACGCTCGTTCTGGCGGGCGGCTACAGCGATGCCTCGGGCAGCTATGGCCCCGGCGACCTCGCCGTAAAGGGCCCTGAGGATACGCACCTGCCCGTCGGCGACGAGGGCGAGGTCTGCTATGCGCTGATCATCCACGGCGGCTTGCGCCTGACGGGTGCGATGGGGATCGTTCAGCGCTTGCTGGGACGCTGATCAGCCGCGCCCGTGATCGGCGGGCCTGCCATCCCCGCCAAGGCCACCCGGCATGATCGGCCGCGGGGCATAGCCGCCCATCGAGAGGTGGCGGTCATACATGACAAGCGCGCCAGCCAGGCTGACATTGATGCAGAACTTGGTCGGGATCTTCACGACATGGGCGCAGCGGGCGAGGATCTCGTCCGACAGGTTGCCCTTTTCGGGCCCGAGAATGTAGGCGGCCTGTGGCGGATGGCGGAAGGTCGGCAGCATCACCGCGTCGTCGGTCAGCTCAATGCCGACGAGCTGGCAGCCCCGGGGCATCTGCATCTCCTCGACAGAATCCCATTGGTAATAGGGGATCTGGCCAGCCGATTTTGACGTGTCGGCCTGATAGGCATCACGCAGGCGATGTTCGGCATCAATCGAGAACACGTAGCTCGCGCCGAAGGCGTTGGCGGTGCGCATCAGGGCGCCGAGATTCATCGGCTTCGAGATGCGTTCCGAACCGATCGAGAAATAGCCGCGCATGTCAGATCACTCCAAGGGCAAGCCGTCCGATGATCAGAAGGAGCAGGATCAGGACGGGGGCAATGAGGGATGCGCGCCGGGCAAGGCGCAGGTGCGAGAGGGGATTGGGATAGGTCTTGGCCAAATGGATGGCGGCCTCGCTGGCCTGGGCGGGGCTGGCCGCCTCGACCACAGCGAGACGGTATTCGACGTCCGTCGGCAGGCCGCCAAACTTCGCAGACAGCGCGCGGCGCAGCGCGACCGAAATGATCATCCGCATCTGAGCGGCAAGGGCAAAGGCGAAAACGGCCAGTCCCAGCAATATCCAGAAAACAATCATCACAGGAAAGTCGCGACCTCGAACCGGCCATTGGAATCGGCCATGGCGCGCTTCATGCCGCCGGAATTGAAGAAGGCGGCCATCTCGCCATCGGCTGAAACGGCAATCATGCCGCCTTCGCCGCCCAGGCGTTTCACATCATCAAGCGCGCCCTGTACGGCCGGCACAAGCGTGTCACCGCCATAGCGGATGCGGGCCGAGACATCGGCAGCGGCATTGGCGCGGATGAAATATTCGCCGAGGCCGGTGCAGGAAATGGCGCAGCGCTCATCAGCCCAGGTGCCGGCACCGATGACCGGCGTGTCGCCGAGGCGGCCCGGGGTCTTGTTCATGACGCCAGCGGTGGACGTGGCGGCGGCCATGTCGCCATAGGAGTCGAGCGCAACGGCGCCGACGGTGCCGATTTCGGGCGCGCCGACCTGGCGGGTGCGCTCGTCCACGGGCTCGTAATAGGCGTCGGGGTCTTTCACCGTGGCGAGGCCAGCCGCATCGGCGAGGCGGCGAGCGCTTTGGCCCACGATGAGCACGTTTGGCGTGCGGTCCATGACCATGCGGGCCGCGGCAATGGGGCTGCGCACGCCCTGCAGCGCGCCAACAGCGCCGGCATTGCGGGTGCGGCCGTCCATGATCGCGGCATCGAGCTCATAGTCGCCGTTCAGGTTTGGCGCGGCGCCCTTGCCGGCGAGGTACAGGCCGGAGGCTTCCATTGCAGCGACCATGGCTTCAACCACGTCCACAGCGGCCTCGCCGTCGCCGAGCCGCTTGCCGCCATCCTTCAGCAGGGAGGCAAGGTGTTTTTCCTGCGCAGAGTAATCCTGGCCGAAAATCGGCCCGGCACCGCCATGCAGGACGAGCGCCCATTTGGTCGTCATGTCGGACATCTCCCTTACGTCACACTTGGATTATGCCAGCCACACCGCTACCGTCTGGCAACAGAAACAACAAGGTAAGGAAGCCAGAACATGAAGGCTGTACTGTCGAAAGAAGTGGGTGGCCCCGAAAAACTCGTGATCGAGGATGTGGCAATGCCGGAAGCCGGCAAGAACCAGGTCCTGATCGAGGTGAAAGCCTGCGGCGTGAACTTTCCCGATGTGCTGATCATTCAGGACATGTACCAGTTCAAACCCCCGCGTCCGTTCAGCCCCGGCGGCGAGATTGCCGGTATCGTCAAGGCTGTTGGCGAAGGCGTTACCCATGTGAAAGCGGGTGACCGCGTACTGGCTTCATGCGGAAATGGCGGCATGGCCGAATATGTCGTCGCCTCGGCGCACGGCACGATGGCCATTCCAGACGGCATGCCGTTCGAGGAAGCCGCGGCTTTCCTGATGACCTATGGCACCAGCTATTACGCCCTGAAGGACCGCGCCGACCCGAAAAAGGGCGAAAGCCTGCTCGTGCTGGGCGCCGCTGGCGGCGTCGGCATAGCAGCGGTTGAGCTGGGTAAGGCCATGGGCCTGACCGTGATCGCAGCCTGCTCGACGCAGGAAAAGGTGGATTTCTGCCTCTCCAAGGGCGCCGACAAGGGCATCGTCTATCCGACGGGCGATCTTGACCGTGCGCAGCAGAAACAGCTCTCCGACGATATCAAGGAAGCGGGCGGCGGCGGCGTGGACATCATCTATGACGCGGTAGGCGGCGACTATGCCGAGCCCAGCGTGCGGGCGATGAACTGGGAAGGGCGCTATCTCGTGATCGGCTTCCCGGCCGGTATCCCGAAAATCCCGCTGAACCTCACCCTCCTGAAAAGCTGCGACATCCGCGGCGTGTTCTGGGGCGCTGCGGTCGCGCGCGATCCGAAAGACCATGCGCAGAACTGCGCCGAGATGTTCAAGCTCTATGCCGACGGCAAGATCCGTCCGCACGTCTCGAACACCTATCCGCTTGAAAAGTCGGCTGACGCGATCCGCGAGCTGATGGATCGCAAGGCGATGGGCAAGGTCGTGGTGACCATGTAAATGGCCAAATCCCCTGCGCAGACGCCTGACGGGTTCATGGAAGCATTGGACCATCCACGGAAGGCGGAAGCGCAGGCTTTGCGCAATATCGTCAGGGCTTCAGGCCCCCGCCTCGTCGAATCGCTGAAATGGAATGCGCCGAGCTATGCGCTCGGCGCTGACCATCTCCTGACCTTCAATTTCGCGGACAAGAAAAGCGTGCGGCTGATCTTCCATTGTGGCACGCGCCGCAAGGAGACCGTCGGCGCGCCGCCCTTCATGGAGGATACGACGGGCCTTCTGGAATGGGCATCGGACATCCGCGCCATTGCCACCTTCCGCAACGCTGACGACCTGGCGCATGCCGGGCCCCTGTTGCCGGGCCTTATCGGGGAGTGGATCACTGCCGCGCAGGCTGGCTAGCGATCGATGACTGCTGAACTTTTGGAACTGTAGGGTTCGATTCGCATAGTGCACCTATGGTCCATTCTTTATCCCTTTCGCCAGATGAAAACGAAAACAAGCGCAAGGCGGAGCGCCATCGCACGCTGAAATCAGGTCGCATCGAGGTGAATGGGCATTCCAGCACGTTCGATGTCACCATCCGCGACATGTCGGAGAGCGGGGCACGCCTTGTTCTGAAAGCGGTCTGGATTGCGCCCGAACGGTTCGACCTGCTGGTGCTGAATCCCAATAGCGGGAAGGCGGATCGCCATGCCTGCCAGAGGGCATGGCAGAAGGGGACTCTCCTTGGGGTTCGCTTTATAGACTGAGGTGCTGATCGCACTTGATCCAGCCGGCGTTCAGTGTCGTATGTTATCTATGATACAAAAAAGTGGCTCCGATGATGACGTTAAACCGCGCGCGCCTCGCCAGAGGACGCTGAAATCGGGACGTATTGCCGTCAACGAGATGACCAGCACGTTTGAAGTGTTGATCCGCGACATGTCGGAAACCGGCGCGCGCCTGGTCATGTCGGACATTTACCTTTTGCCGCGCCATTTCGAACTCATCGTACTGAACCCGAACTGAGGAAGACCGTCTCATACCCCCTGCGAGCTGGTCTGGCAAAAGGGGCTGATTGTCGGCGTGAAATTCCTGCGCGGCGATATCCCGGCCTGACGGATTTCGATCAAATCAAACAAAAACCCGCCGGATCGCTCCGGCGGGTTTCTTTATTCTGGGAGGAATAGTCAGATTTAGCTGTTCTTGCCGTCGACTTCTTCGAAGTCGGCATCGACCACATCGTCATTGTCGCCTGCGGCATCCGCTTTCGCATCTGCATGGGCTTCGCTTTCCTGCTGGTTGGCATAGATCGCTTCGCCGAGCTTCATGGCCGCTGTCATCAGAGCCTGATGCTTGGCCTGGATGTCGCCGACATTGTCGCCCTCACGGGAGGTTTTCAGCTCTTCGATGGCTTTTTCGATTTCAGCTTTGACGTCGGCCGAGACCTTGTCCGCATGCTCGACCACCTGCTTTTCAGTCTGGTGGATCAGCGCTTCGGAATTGTTCTTGGCTTCGACCAGTTCGCGGCGGGCTTTGTCTGCGCCGGCATTGGCTTCAGCGTCGGCCATCATTTTCTTTATGTCCTCGTCCGTCAGGCCGCCATCCGCCTGGATGGTGATCTGCTGTTCCTTGCCGGTGGCCTTGTCCTTGGCGGACACGGACACGATGCCGTTGGCGTCGATGTCGAACGTGACTTCGATCTGCGGCAGGCCGCGCGGGGCAGGCGGGATGCCTTCAAGGTTGAACTGGCCAAGCTGCTTGTTGTCAGCCGCCATTTCGCGTTCACCCTGGGCAACCTTGATGGTCACAGCGCCCTGGTTGTCGTCAGCGGTCGAGAAGACCTGGCTTTTCTTGGTCGGGATCGTCGTGTTGCGGTCGATAAGACGCGTGAACACGCCGCCCAGCGTCTCGATGCCGAGCGAAAGCGGGGTCACGTCGAGCAGGACCACGTCTTTCACGTCGCCTTGCAGCACGCCGCCCTGGATCGCAGCGCCGAGCGCCACGACTTCGTCCGGGTTCACGCCCTTGTGTGGCTCGCGGTTGAAGAACTTCTTCACGGCTTCCTGCACGGCCGGCATACGCGTCATGCCGCCGACGAGAACGACTTCGTCAATGTCGGCTGCTGTCTTGCCAGCGTCTTTCAGGGCCTTCTGGCACGGGTCGATCGTGCGCTTGACGAGGTCTTCGACAAGGCTTTCGAGCTTGGCGCGTGTCAGCTTGATGTTGAGGTGTTTCGGGCCTGTGGCATCTGCCGTGATGAAGGGAAGGTTCACTTCGTACTGGCTGGCAGACGAAAGTTCCTTCTTGGCCTTCTCGGCTTCTTCCTTGAGGCGCTGGAGGGCCAGCTTGTCTGTCTTCAGGTCGATGCCTTGTTCTTTCTTGAACTCGGTTGCGAGGAAGTCGACGATGCGAAGGTCGAAGTCTTCACCACCGAGGAACGTGTCGCCATTGGTCGACAGCACTTCGAACACACCGTCACCGATTTCGAGCAGCGAGACGTCGAACGTACCACCACCAAGGTCATAGACAGCGATGGTCTTGTTGTCGCCCTTGTCAAGGCCGTAGGCAAGCGCAGCAGCGGTTGGCTCGTTGATGATGCGCAGCACTTCGAGGCCGGCAATCTTGCCTGCGTCTTTCGTGGCCTGGCGCTGGGCGTCGTTGAAGTAGGCCGGAACCGTGATCACGGCCTGCGTAACGGGCGAGCCGAGATAGTCCTCAGCCGTTTCCTTCATCTTGGTGAGAATGAAGGCGGAGATTTCTTGTGGGGAATAGTCGGTGTCGCGGCCTTTGACCCATGCGTCACCTGCCTTGCCCTCGACGATGCCGAAGGGGGACATGGCCTTGTCCTTCTGGGCGGTCGGGTCGTTATAGGTGCGGCCGATAAGGCGCTTGATGGCGTAATAGGTGAAGTCCGGGTTGGTGACGGCTTGGCGTTTGGCTGGCTGGCCGATCAGGCGCTCGCCGCTTTCCGTGAAGGCAACAACGGAGGGCGTTGTGCGTGCACCTTCAGCGTTCTCGATGACTTTCGCGGTGCCACCTTCCATGACGGCGACGCAGGAGTTCGTGGTCCCAAGGTCAATACCGATAATCTTGCTCATAGTTCAGGTCTCTCTTCAGTTAGCCGCCACGGGCCGTGTTTGGGTTCGGTCTGCTCAGCAGCCCCGGAAGCCAGTGGCTCTCAAGGGTTCATATGAGGTGGCGAGCGCGGAGTTTAAAGCCGTTCGCCTGTTCATGTGCGATATGGTGAGCCGATGCCCTCGCTCAAGGGGTCATGCGGCGCTTTTACACGCGCTTTAACCTGTATCAACATCCCCATTCAGGCCCATTGGGCGGGGATTACACATTTGACACGCGCGCCGGGCAAACTCTGAAGGCCTATATGGTTGCCTCAATGGCCCGGGGAACCCATCTCTTGCATGTAAAATCAGCAGGAAAGACGCCGCCATGATCTATTCGAAACTCGGACGTACGGGACTTGTCGTCTCGCGCATTTGCCTCGGCACAATGACATTCGGGGGCGAAGGCGGGATCTGGAAGTTCATCGGCAAGCAGCAGCAGGACGAGGCCGATGCGCTGGTGCGGACCGCCTTTGATGCCGGTGTCAACTTCTTCGATACGGCGGATGTCTACTCTGCCGGCGTCTCCGAACGCATGCTCGGCCAGGCGATCCGCAACAATAACCTGCCGCGCGACGAGATCGTCGTCGCCACGAAAGTGTTCGGCCGGGTCTCCATGGTGGTGCCGGAAGACGCCTCGGACGCCGAAAAGGCCGAAGCCGAGCGCCGCGAAAACAAGGCCCGCAATATTTCCGGCCTGTCGCGCAAGCATATCATGGACAGCGTGGACGCGAGCCTTGAGCGGCTGGGGCTCGATTATATCGACCTCTACCAGGTGCACGGCACCGATCCGCTGACGCCCATCGAGGAGACGGTCGAGGCACTCGACCTGCTCGTGCGGCACAATAAGGTGCGCTATGTCGGTCTCTGCAACATGCCGGCCTGGCTGATCATGAAAGCCGTGGCCTATGCCCGCGAGAAGGGGCTTCACCGGTTCGAGAGCTGCCAGATGTATTATTCCATCGCCGGGCGCGAGCTTGAACGCGAGGTGGTGCCGATGGCGAAGGACCAGGAATTGGCGATCCTGCCGTGGAGCCCGCTGGCCGGCGGCTTCCTCTCCGGCAAGTTCAGCCGCGATGGCGGCGGCCCGAACGATGCCCGGCGCACGGTTTTTGATTTCCCGCCCGTCGACAAGGACAAGGGCTTTGACATCATCGATGTGATGCGCCCGATGGCGGACTCGCGCGGGGTCAGCGTGGCGCAGGTCTCGCTCGCCTGGCTGCTGCACCAGAAACACGTTACCAGTGTGATCATCGGCGCACGTACCGCCGAGCAGCTGACAGACAACCTTGCGAGTATTGATGTGAAATTTACGGCGGACGAACTGGCAAAGCTCGACGAGATATCGGCCCTGACGCCTGAATATCCGGGCTGGATGGTCGACCGGCAGGGCAATGACCGCCGCAGCCAGGTCTCGTAGCGACATGCGGCTGACCATTCTCAACACGGTGAACGACCCCTGTATGCCGGGCAAGACCGGCGACGACCGGGTCGGCTTCGATGCGTCCGCAGGCACGGCCTGGACGCTGGACGGGGCGACCGACGTGACCGATCTGAAGCCTTTCAATCGGGCTGAAAGCGGCGCCGCATGGGTCGCGCAGGCCCTGAGCGACCGGCTGATCATCGCGCCGCACGAGGGTGAAAGCGTGCAGGTGTATTTCGGGCATGTCCTTTCGGATGTGCGCGAACGCGCGGCCAAGGAAACAAAGCTCCCGCTCGATACTTTGCCGGGCGAGGCGCTGCCCATCGCCTCCGGCATGTGGATGCGCCTTGAGGGCGACACGGCGACGTTCGCCTGGCTGGGCGACTGCATGGCATTCCACCAGAGAGGCGGCGCCGTCACCGTGATCGGATCGCCCGACAAGGCCGAAGAGGAAACGGCTGTCGCACGGACGCTGCTGGCGGGTACGATCGCTGCGCGGCGGGCTCACCTGCAGGCAGCGAGGCGGCGATCGAATGAAGAGGCCACCGCCTTTGGCCTTGATCCGCGTGCGGCGGCGAACCTGAAGACGCAGACGCTCTCCGTGCAACCCGGCGACACCGTCTGCCTGATAAGCGATGGACTCTACCGGCTTGTGTCGCCCTATGCGACCCACACCCCGGAAGCCTTCATGGCACTCGTGGCCGAGGGTGGGCTCAGCGCCGCCGTGTCGGAACTGCGCACTTTTGAAGCCGTGCCGAACCGCGACATGCCCCGGCTCAAGGTGCGTGATGACGCAAGCGGCGTCTTTCTCCGCATCGACGCCTGAAGCCAACGAACATCATTTGGCATTGGTCGCGGACCCCGGCATAGTGATGCCGGGGTCGCCCGCGAGGCGACGGAGACATTTTTCCGGGAGAGAAAACCATGATGCGCTATCTGACATTGCCTGCTTTCGCGCTTCTCGCTGCCTGCGCCACGCCGACCGCCGAGGTCGCCGCCGTGCCGACGCTGGAAAAGCTCTGGGTGGCAGAGAATTTCGCCGCGCCTGAAAGCGTCGCCCTCGCGCCGGATGGCAATTATCTCGTGTCGAATGTCGGCATGGGGGAAGGCGGCGCCAAGGATGGCGACGGGTTCATTTCGAAAATCTCGCCCGATGGGGAATTGATCGAGCGCTATTGGGGCGCAAAGCTGAACGGGCCCAAAGGGATCGTGGTCGCGGATGGCAAGGTCTACACAGCCGATATTGACGCGGTCATGATGTTCGACGTGGACAAGGGCGGGCTTGGCGAGAAGATCCCGGTCGAAGGCGCGGCTTTCCTGAACGACATCACGGCATGGAAGGGCGACATCTATGTCTCCGATTCCCGTCAGGCCCGCATCTATCGCATCCGCGATGGCGTGGCCTCGGTCTGGCTGGAAGACGAGCGCCTGGCCGGCATCAATGGCGTGCTCGGGGATGGCGAGCGTATGCTTGTGTCGACCATGACAACGGGTTCGCTGCTGAGTGTGACGCCTGAGGGCGCGATCACCGAGATCGCCACTGGCATGATCAATGGCGACGGCATCGGCATCGTGCCGGGCGGCGGCTATCTCGTCTCCTCATGGAGCGGACAAATCCACTATGTCGGCGAAGACGGCGCGGTGACCAAGCTGCTCGATACGGCCGAAGAAGGCATCCAGCAGAGCGACCTCACCGAATTCGGCGACGTGGTCATCGTCCCGAACTGGACGCCGGGAACGGTCACGGCGTGGAAAGTGGTGCGGTAGGAGCCGGTTGTTTTCGACGAAACACGATCAGTCGTGCGACGATTGCGCCGGCAAGCGCTGCGGGCAATCCGAAAACGATCGCAATACCTAAAAACAAGATCAGAAGGCCGGGCGCGGTGCTGAATGCCAACGGGCTCGCAAGGACAATAAAAAATACGCTCACCAGCAACCACATCTTGAGCGATAGCAAAATCAAGTACTTGGACGAATAAGCGCTCCGCCCACGGGCGAGTTCGGTTCCCAGTAAGGCTGCGATAGCACTGGGAAATGAGACGAACCAAAATACGGTCCACGGCGAGAATTCCCCGTCGATCATGAAGAAGACGACCCATATGAGTATTGTCGGGTTCAACGGCCCTGCCATGAGCCAGGCGAGCCATATTCTGTGATAGGCTGGCGCGGCAATTCGCAAAGTGTCCGATTGTGACGGTCCGGAAACTGAGCGGTTCCGGGCCCTTGCCGCCTCGCGATTCAACAACGCCCCCGGTATCTCGTGAACGGGCTGCTCCACAGCTTGCGGTGTCTCGTCGTCATTGGACATACTTCAAGTTTACGCTCCGGTTGAGAGCGAGCCTATATGTCACAACGTCACGTTGATTGCCTAGTTCGCCCCACCGGCGCTGACAGCCACCATCGCAGCGCGCAGCGTACGCTCACCGATTTTCCAGCCGGGCTGGAAGACTGACGCGATCGTGCCCGATGGCTGGTCTGACGGAATTTGCGCGACGGCCTGGTGCAGGTTCGGGTCGAACACGGCGCCGGGGGCGGCGTCGATTGGCTTCACGCCATGGCGGCCGAGCGCGGTTTCCAGTTCCTTGGCGGTCATCTCGATGCCGCTCAGCAGGTTGTTGCCGGCGTCGGAGAGGTTCGCGCGGTCTTCATCGGGCAGGGCGGCAAGGGCGCGGGCGAGATTGTCCGACACGCTGAGCAGGTCACCGGCGAAACGCTCGATGGCATAGACGCGGGCTTCGGAAATCTGCCGTTCGGCGCGCTTGCGCGTATTGTCGAGGTCGGCGAGCGTGCGCAGCAGCTGTTCGCGCAGTTCGTCCTTCTCGATTTTCAGGCGCATGGCTTCCTGTTCCGGGGAAATCTCGGAATCGGCTTCGGCTTCCATGGTCTCGGCAGCCTGCGCGCGGGCATTTTTCAGCATGGCATCGGCGGCCGCCTTGAGGTCAGCCTTCGACGCATTTGGATCGATGTCCGAAGTATTGCCGTTCTTGGTCTCGTCGCTCATCACTTCCCATCCTTCGTGCGCCGGGCGGCGAGGATTTCGCCGATCACCTTCGCGGTATAATCCACCATCGGTATCACGCGGGCATAATTCAGCCTTGTGGGGCCGATGACGCCCAGCGCGCCGATGACATGTTTTGCGCCTCCCATATAGGGGGCCACGATGACACTTGAACCCGAAAGCGGAAAAAGCTGGTTCTCTGCGCCAATAAACAGGCGAACCCCATCGGCCTCGCGTGTCGTATCGAGGATATCGAGCAGGGACTGCTGCCGTTCAAGCTCGTTGAACAGCTGGCGCACACGGTCGAGGTCTCCGGCGGCCTTGGCATCCTCCAGAAGGTTGGCGCGCCCGCGTATGATCAGCGACCGCCCACGGCCTGGCGCATCGCCGCTCCACTGGGCGAGCCCCTCTTCAACGAGCGAGGAAGCGGCAGCATCCAGCGCGGCCCGGTGCGAGCGGATTTCCGCGCGCACATCCACGGCCGCCTCGGCCAGTGTGCGGCCCTTGAGGCGGGTGGAGAGATAGTTTCCGGCCTCGATTAGCGTCGTGGCAGGCAGGCCCTCCGGCACGCGCACGAGGCGGTTTTCAACATCGCCATCCTCGGTCACCAGCACGCAGAGCGCATCGCGCCCGGCCAGCGGCACGAATTCGACATGGCGCACAGGTGTATCGCGGGTGGGGGAGGCGACGAGGCCAGCACCGCCGGTGAGGCCAGAAAGGATGCCTGAGGCCTCGCCCAGCACGGCTTCAAGGTCGCTGCCGGCGCTGCGCAGCCGGTCCTCGATCTCGCGCTTGTCGGCGCCAGACGGTTCGCCAATCTCGAGAAACCCATCGACGAACAGGCGCAGGCCCCTGTGCGTCGGGGCGCGTCCGGCGGAAATATGCGGTGCATCGAGCAGGCCGAGGTCTGTCAGGTCGGCCATGACATTGCGGATCGAGGCCGGGGAAAGGGCAATGCCGCCCTTTGAAAGTGTGCGTGAGCCGACCGGTTCACCCGTCGACAGATAGCCCTCGACGATCTCCTTGAAGATGTCGCGCGAGCGCTGATCAAGGCGCTGCATCAGGGATTGGCTTTCGGGGGTCAGGACCATGTCTATTGATTAGGGGGCCGGAGCCCCCGGTACAATAGGCGTTCAGACAGTGAGGCTGGTGCCGTCGTCATGGTCATCTGCCGCCCGCCATGCGAAATAGGAGTAGATCACGCTTATGATGGTCGCCGCGAAGACAAGCGCCGACAGTTGCAGCGCGAGCCAGATGCCGCTCAGCAGGAAGGCGCCGATGAAGCCGAGCAGGCCTGCAATGATGAACAGGCGCCCCGCCAGACGGTGGGTTTTCCCCCACGCCATGTCCGACGACAGGGTCCAGGGCGTGCGCATGCCGAACATGTAGCTGGGCCGCGTCTTGGGCAGGTAATTTCCTATGGCAACGAACAGAAGCGCGCAGCCGGCAATGATCCCGCGCACAATGCCCGGACCAGCTGGTGTGCCATGAATGGCATTCAGCAGAACCATGCAACTACCGACATGAGCCAATGCGAGGACGATCATAACGCCAATCCAGACCACGACATAGGCCTTGCGGCCGACATCTATGTTCGACCCGAGCGGATCAAGAGACGGCGCCGCCGCCAGAAGGGCCGAGACGATAGCTGCGATGACGGGGATCAGTGAGAAGACCAGCATGACTTCCAGGCGTGTGCCGTAGCGGTTCGGCGTACCGTCCAGACTAAAGTGAACCGGGATGGGGCCTTCAGCCGGTAGCGAGTGAAGTGTCCAGACCGTCGCGGCCGCCATGATCGCGATCATGAGGGCAGACCAGATCAGTCCTGTGCGGATGTAAGGTTTCATTCTGCGGCCTCCTTCAGCTCATCGTCGCCATTGTCGCTGCCGATCAGGCCCAGAAGGGCCGTCGCGGCGTCTTCCAGCACGCTCGTGTTCACGCGGTAGAGGATCTGGTTGGCCTGTCGCTCGGCGGTGATCAGGTCAGCCTCCTTCAGCACGGCCAGATGGCGGCTCATGGTCGGCCAGCTCGAGTCGAATTCGGCCGCGAGATCGCCTGCCAGACGCGGCCCTTTGCGCAGGAGCGCAAGGATTTGCCGACGGGCAGGATGGGCCAATGCTCTGAACACGCTGTTTTGCATGAATGCTAATTAGCTTTTTTGCTAATATGAGTCAACACGCGTGCAAAACGCTCACCCTGAGCGAAGTCGAAGGACGAGCCCCATTTGGAGAAAGCGCTAGAAAAGTCCCTCGATCAGGCCCTCGGCATTGAGGTGGATGCTCTCGGCGGCCGGGTGACGGGGCAGTCCGGGCATGGTCATGATGTCCCCGCAAATGGCGACAATGAAGCCTGCGCCCGCCGATAGCCGCACTTCGCGCAGGCGCACCGTGTGGCCCTCCGGCGCGCCAACGCGTGTGGGGTCGGTCGAGAAGCTGTACTGCGTCTTGGCGATGCAGACCGGCAGGTGGCCGAAGCCATCGGCCTCCCAGCGGGCAAGCTGGTCACGCACGGCGCGGGGCGCCTCGACATGGTCGGCCCGGTAGATGCGCTTGGCTACGGTCTCGATCTTGTCGAACAGGGGCATGTCGTCCGGATAGAGCGTGCGGAATTCAGCCGGTTTTGTCGCCAGCGTTTCCGTTACGATGCGTGCGAGGGCTTCGGCGCCCCGGCCGCCTTCAGCCCAGTGCGTGCACAGTGCCACAGGCACGCCAACCTTGGCGCAATAGGCCTCGACGGCAGCAATCTCGCCTTCGGTATCGCTGGTGAAACGGTTGATGGCGACGACAACCGGAAGGCCGTATTGCTGCAGGTTCTCGATATGCCGTCCGAGATTGCTGAGCCCGTCATTGAGGGCTTCATAGCTGACGCTGGCCAGCTCGGTCTTGGCGAGCCCGCCATGCATTTTCAGTGCCTTAACGGTGGCCACCAGCACGGCGGCATCCGGCTTCAGGCCCGCCTGGCGGCACTTGATGTCGAAGAATTTCTCGGCGCCAAGGTCTGCGCCAAAGCCAGCCTCGGTCACCACATAGTCGGCCATTTTCAAGGCAGCCTGAGTTGCGATCACCGAGTTGCAGCCATGGGCGATATTCGCGAAAGGCCCGCCATGGATCAGGCAGGGATTGTTCTCCAGCGTTTGCACCAGGTTCGGCAGGATCGCGTCCTTCAGCAGCGCCATCAGCGCGCCCGTCGCCTTGATGTCGGCGCAGGTGACGGCGGTGCGATTGCGGCGGTAGCCGACGATGATGCGGTCGAGGCGGCGCTCAAGGTCTGCAGCATCCTTGGCAAGGCAGAGGATCGCCATGATCTCGGAGGCGACCGTGATGTCGAACCCGCTCTCCATCGTCGCGCCATTGGCCGGGCCACCAAGGCCGGTGACCACGCTGCGGAGGTTGCGGTCATTCATGTCCAGCACGCGGCGCCAGGTCACACGGCTTGGCTCAAGCCCGCTCGGGGCGCCCCAGTGGATGTGATTGTCCACCATCGCGGCCAACAGGTTGTGCGCCGAGGTGATGGCGTGGAAATCGCCCGTGAAGTGGAGGTTGATGTCTTCCATGGGCACGACCTGCGCATGGCCGCCGCCCGCCGCGCCGCCCTTCATGCCGAAGCAGGGGCCGAGCGAGGGCTCGCGCAGGCAGAGGAGCGTATTGGCGCCGATACGGTTCATCGCATCGGCGAGGCCGACGCTCGTGGTGGTCTTGCCTTCGCCGGCCGGTGTCGGGTTGATCGCGGTCACGAGAATCAGTTTGCCGTCAGGCTTTGCGCCGAGGCCGGAGAGATAATGGGAGGCGATCTTCGCCTTGTCATGGCCATAGGGAATGAGGTCTTCCGGCGGAATGCCGAGCCGTGCGCCGATTTCGGTTACAGGCTGCTTTGTCGCCGCCCGGGCGATCTCGATATCACTGGCCATGTGGCCCCCTCTTGTCATCTCTGGTGCCGGTCCGGTGTAGACAGGCGCGGTAAAACCCGCAATCAGGCGGCACAGAAAAGAGGACCTCGCCATGACAGACCTTATCCGCCCTTCGGGCCGCGCCTTTGACCAATTGCGCGACATTACGCTCGAGACCAACGTGACAAGGTATGCCGAGGGCTCCTGCCTCGCCAAGTTCGGCAACACGCATGTCCTTTGCACTGCGAGCTGGGAAAAAGGTGTGCCGGGCTGGATGAAAGGCAAGGGCGCAGGCTGGGTAACCGCCGAATACGGCATGCTGCCACGCGCGACGCACACACGCGGCCGCCGCGAAGCCGCCGCCGGCAAGCAATCCGGCCGCACGCAGGAAATCCAGCGCCTGATCGGCCGTTCGCTTCGTTCCGTCGTTGATCTCGCCGCGCTTGGCGAAAACCAGATCACGATCGACTGCGACGTTCTGCAGGCCGATGGCGGCACGCGTACAGCCTCCATCACGGGCGGCTTCGTCGCGCTGGCGCTCGCCTGCCGCTACCTGAAATCGGAAGGCGTCATCAAGATGGACCCGATCCTGAAACAGGCCGCTGCCATCTCCGTCGGCGTCTACCAGAACCATCCGGTGCTGGACGTCGACTATCCCGAAGACAGCCAGGGCGAAGCCGACATGAACGTCGTGATGAGCTCCGATGGTGGCTTCATCGAAGTGCAGGGCACGGGCGAGGAACGCCCGCTGACGCGCAAGGAACTGGACGAAATGCTCCGCCTCGCCGAGATGGGCTGCAACAATCTCTTCGAAGCGCAGAAGGCCGCGCTGGCCTGATCAGTCGCCCGTCGGCTTGCCGCGTTCCCAGGTCACTTCGCGGTCATAGAGCGGCACGGTAGAGAGGCTCATCTTGGCAGATCCATTGGTGATCTTCCGGCTGAACGACACATACATCAGGCTGTCGCTGTCGACGTCATAGATGCGGCGCACGGCCAGCTGCTTGAAGATCAGGCTCTGGTTCTGGTCGAACACTTCCTCACCTGACTTGTCGAGATCGATATTGTGCACCGTGACAGGGCCGGTCTGCAGGCAGGAGATCGAGGAGTTGGACGGGTTCTCGAACCAGTTGCCCTTGCCGACGCGATCCCAGAATCCGCGGTCGAAATAGGAGAGGTGGCAGATGACGCCGTCGATCTTCGGATCGGTCAGCGACTTGATCTTGATCTCGTTGCCCACCCAGTCATTCTTGAATTCGCCGACTTCATTGTCCTTGCCCCCGCAGGCGGCGAGCAGGCACAGAGCAGCGATAGCAATGGATACAGTTTTCATGTGGCCTCTACGTGGCGAAGGGCCGCTTGTTCCGTCAAGGGATCGCCCGCCTACTCAGCGGCGACCCGTTTTCGCTCTTCCTCGCCTTCCTCGTCAAACACGAGCAGGTCACCCGGCTGGCAGTCGAGTTCGCGGCAGAGCGCTTCAAGCGTCGAGAAGCGCACGGCCTTGGCCTTGCCGGTCTTCAGGATGGACAGGTTGGCGAGTGTCACGCCGACACGTTCCGACAGCTCCGTCAGAGACATGCGGCGGTCCAGCAAAACTCGGTCGAGGGTTACACGAATAGACATCTACGACCCTCCTAGATGGTCATTTTTTCTTCGTCGCGCAGGCGTGTGCCTTCGCGGAAGACCTGGGACAGGATGAAAAGGGCTGCAACGGAGGCCCAGGCGATAAGGTCGAGGTTCAGGCCGATCTTCGCATTGTCGAAGTTGACGAGTATCACCAGCGCAACGGCGATGCGCAGCAATTGGGTCACGGCAATCGTTGTGGCCACGCGCGTGAGGCGCACGGCATTTTCCGGCACGAACGGATCACCCTCTGCCAGCGTTGCCAGGATGCGGCGCAGCTGAACGCAGACATAGATAATGGCGGGAATGACGACGAAGCCGCCGATCAGGCCCGCAATCAGCGCCGGAAGGCTGTCTGTGCCGTCGGTAACGGATATGTTGAGCGCATCCAGCGATCCGCCATTCTGGTGCGCTATGATGGCCGCGCCGACGCTGGCGAGGAAGATCAGCCCGATAATCGCCGTCATCCACATCACGATCGTGACGAGGACCGTCATGATGGCAGCCATCGAGTTTCTTGCCTGTTTGCTCATCCCAGTCTCTTCACCGTCCTGCACTCATGGTCTATGGCTCGGTCATGCTTATCGCAAAACCGCACACCTTTACCGTTTAACGATATAGGTATTTGCAGGTAAAGCAACAATTGAACCATTTCATATACAGGTGAAAAAATTATACCTCGTACCCTCACGCCCGGCCGTCTCATCGCTGCAACCCATAACAAGGGTAAGGTGGCAGAACTGAAAGACTTGTTCGAACCGCTTGGATTCACAGTGGTTACTGCACTGGAACTGGGTCTGGCGGAACCTGAGGAGACCGAATCCACCTTTGCAGGCAACGCCTTGCTCAAGGCCCGTGCAGCCATGCTGGCAACCGGTTCACCTGCCCTGTCTGACGATTCCGGCCTCTCCGTCACCGCGCTGGGCGGCGCACCGGGTATTTACTCCGCCCGCTGGGCGGGCGAACCGCGTGATTTTTACCGCGCGATGGAAAAGGTCGAGGAAGAGCTGAAAGACATCGGCGCGACAGACCGCTCCGCCAAATTCGTCTGCGCCCTGGGCGTTGTCTGGCCGGATGGGCATGAGGAAGTCTTCGAGGGCGAAGTGCATGGCCAGCTGGTCTGGCCGCCCCGCGGCGAGCGCGGTTTCGGCTATGATCCGGTTTTTGTGGCCGACGGCGAGACGATCACTTTCGGCGAGATGGAGCCTGCCCGCAAGCATGACATGAGCCACCGCGCCGTTGCCGTGGCCAAGCTCAAGGCGGCCCTGCTGTAATGGCCGGTACGCTCGCGCCCTACGGTCCACATTATGGATTCGGACTCTACGTCCATTGGCCGTACTGTTCCAAGATATGCCCTTACTGCGACTTCAATGTGTACGCAGCCAAGTCGCGCGACAATGGTCCGCTCCTGCAGGCGATCAGTGACGATATCCGCATCCATGGTCCGCGCATGCCCGAACATGGCGCGCTCGACACGGTCTATTTCGGCGGCGGCACGCCCTCATTGCTCAAGCCCGAAGAGATCGAGACGATCCTCGCCACGGCGGATGCCACGTTCGGCGTGAAGCTCGATGCCGAGATCACGCTGGAGGCCAATCCGAACGACATCATGCGGGCCGACCTGCGCGGCCTCAAGGCTGCCGGCGTCAACCGCCTTTCCATTGGCGTCCAGTCCCTGCGCGACAATGCGCTGGCCTTTCTCGGTCGCGACCATGATGCCGCCTCCGCCCGCGCCGCCGTTGACCGCGCGCTCAAGGTCTTCCGCAATGTCTCGGTCGATTTCATCTATGCGCGCCCCAGCCAGTCGCTGGATGAATGGGGGGAGGAGCTGTCGGACGCCCTTGCCCTCGGTGCGCCGCACCTCTCGCTCTATGAACTCACCATCGAACAGCGCACCGCCTTCGGCAAATCGGTTGAGCGCGGCGAGATCGTGCCCATGGATCCCGATGCGCAGGCAGACCTTTACGACCTGACACAGACCATCACGACCAGCGCAGGCCTCGAGGCCTATGAAGTCTCCAATCATGCCTCGGCCCCGAAATACCGGTCGCGTCACAACATGATCTACTGGAATGGCGGCGACTGGATCGGCGTCGGCCCCGGCGCGCATGGCCGCGTCACGGTCAGCGGCAAGCGCTATGCCAGCGAGGCGCAGCGCCAGCCCAATGCCTATATCGCCAATGTCCAGGCGCTCGGCTCCGGCTGGAGCGAGGCCGGCGCGCTGCCGCCGCTCGATATTGCCCGTGAACTGATGGCCATGGGCCTGCGCCCGGCCGGCGGCATCAATCTTGATCGCATCGAGATGCTGTCAAACGAAGCCGTCCCGCGCGAAAAGATAGACGTCTTTGTCGAGCAGGGCTGGGTCCGTTTCGATGGCGCCATCCTGTCGCTCACGCCCTCTGGCTGGCTGCTCGCCGATGCCATCACGGCGCAGCTGGCGCCCTGATTCACCCTGATTAGGCCCGTGGGTGCGCCGCCGCGTGCACTTCGCGCAGCCGGCTCGCGTCCACGCCCGTATACACCTGCGTCGTTGAAAGCGAGGCATGCCCCAGGAGCGTCTGGATCGCCCGCAGGTCCGCCCCGGCCGCCAGCAGGTGCGTCGCAAACGCATGGCGCAGCGCATGCGGCGTCGCCGTGTCCGGCAGGCCCAGCACACCGCGCAGTTTCTGCACGAGGCCCTGTATCAGGCGCGGGTTCAGCGCGCCGCCCTTGGCGCCCCGGAAGAGGGGGCCAGCCTTGGTCAGCGCATAGGGGCACACGGCCGCATAGGCATCCATCGCCTCGCGCACCGCCGGTATCAGCGGCACGATTCGCACCTTGCCGCCCTTGCCGCTGATGCGCAGGCGCTCCGGCGCCGGAAGGTCCGCCCCCGTCAGATTCAGCGCTTCGGATATCCGCAGGCCCCCGCCATAGAGCAGGCTCAGTACGGCGGCGTCACGCGCGCCAATCCATGTCGCGGAGTCCGGGTCGGTCTCCGCCTCGAAGATCATGTCCTTGGCCGCCTCGATCGACACGGGCCGGGGCAAGCGGGCCTTGCGTTTCGGCCCCTGCAAATAGGCAATCTCGGCATTCTCGATATCGTGCGCCCGGCCCAGCCAGCGATACAGCGCCTTGATCGACGACATCAGCCGCGCAATCGAGGCATCCGACAGGCCGTCGCGCCGCCGCTGCGCCAGATGCGCCCGAATATCCCGCGCCTTCAGCCGGCCCAGCGCTTTGGGCGTCGGCTCCTCGCCAAGATGCACGCGCAGGAAATTGAAGAAGTCGGCCAGGTCGCTGCCATAGGCCTCAACCGTATTCCCCGCCAGCCGGCGCTCATGCTCCAGATGCGAGAGAAAGGCAGGCAACGTGTCCATCCCCCAAGAGTGGCAGCGCCGCATTAAGGATGGGTTTCGAGGGCGTGCGGCCCGCGACGGCTTCTGCCAGGAACGGGCTGTCCAGTGTAGGACGCGATTTGACTGCTTCATCCCGTGGCTGTGTGAAAACGGCGCAAATCAGTTCATGGTGTTTGCATCCGAACAGGAGGCTGCCATGGGACGGTTTGTCGAAGGCGAGGATCGCGCACAGCAGGTGCTGCTTCCTCCCAGTCTTGAGGACTATGTTGGTGAGGACAATCCGGTCCGGGTCGTCGATGTTTATGTCGACGAACTTGATCTGGCCGAATTGGGGTTTGCGCGGGTGATGCCGAAGGCGACCGGCCGACCTGCCTATCATCCCTCGACACTTCTCAAGATCTATCTCTATGGCTACCTGAACCGCATCCAGTCGAGCCGGAGGCTGGAGCGTGAGGCCGGCCGCAATATCGAACTGATGTGGCTGACCGGGCGTCTCGCTCCGGACTTCAAGACGATCGCTGACTTCAGGAAAGATAATGGCCCGGCGATCCAGGGGGTGTGTGCGCAGTTCATCGCCCTGTGCCGAGAGATCGGCCTGTTCGCGAAAGCCGTGGCGGCTATCGACGGGGCAAAGTTCAAGGCCGTCAACGCACGGGACCGCAACTTCACGAGAGGCAAGCTGAAGCGACGGATCGAGCAGGTCGAGACCAGCATCGGGCGTTACCTGCAGTCGCTCGATGCCGCCGATGCGCAGGAGGGAGATGTTGCGGAGGAAAAGGTGGGGCGCTTGCGGGAGAAAGTCGCTGCGATGAAAGCGAAACTGCAGGAGCTGAAATCGCTCGAAGCCACGCTGATAGCCAGCCCCGATCACCAGATATCGCTGACTGATCCTGATGCCCGGGCTATGGCGACGAGCCTGCGTGCATCAGGCATGGTTGGCTATAATGTACAGACAGCTGTTGATACTGAGCATCATCTCATCGTCGCGCATGAGGTGACGAACGATGTGAACGACAAGGCGCAACTCTCGCCGATGGCGATGAAGGCCAGGTCAGCCATGGGCACCGACACGCTCGATGTCCTCGCGGACCGGGGCTACTTCAGTGGCTGGGAAATCCTCGCCTGCAATGCGCAGGACATCAGCCCCCTCGTTCCGAAACCTTATACATCGGGCGCGAAGGCTGCGGGCCGGTATGGCAAGGATGACTTCCTCTATGATCCGGATGAGAATGCCTATCGCTGTCCGGCTGGCGAGATGCTGACCTACAGGTTCACCAATGTTGAGAAGGGTCAGACGCTTCACTCATACTGGACGACCCGCTGCGAAACCTGTGCCCTGAAACCCCATTGCACGACCGGGCCGTTCCGGCGCATCAAGCGCTGGGAGCACGAGGGTGTCGTCGATGCCATGCTCAAGCGTCTCAATGGCATGCCCGACGCCATGAACATCCGCCGCCGGACGGTAGAGCATCCGTTCGGCACGTTGAAATCCTGGATGGGGCATACTCACTTCCTGACCAAGGGGATGGAGAAGGTCAAAACCGAGATGAGTCTCTGCGTTCTGGCCTACAATCTGAAGCGGATGATCGCGATCCTGGGTGTGGAGCCTCTCATCACTGCGATCCGGGCGTAATGGACGTCTTCGGTTCGAACTCGGATCACGCCCGCTAAGGGTAAATCCAAGCAAGGCCGGGAAATCTGTCGATCTCACAACGCGTTTTTACACAGCCACTCCCGAATGCAGACATTGGCAGGCCGAGTCGCGAAAGGCGGACACTCGCCGAAGGTGGGCGTAGGCTGCATGGTTGGATACTGGGCGGAAACGAATTCGGGTCTGCAACGACACCTGATTGTAAGCGAGTGTAGTTGACTAGTCCGAGACTGGCGCGCTTTGTAAGTGCGGCAGATCAAAGAGAGGGAAATAGATGAATTTGCGTAGACTTGCTTTTGCTGCGGCGTTCCTCTGCGGGCTCGGTGCGACGAGCCTGTTCGGGGAGGCCAATGCTCAGGGCGTGGAAATAAAGGCAGGGCATAGCGGGAAGTGCCTCGATTCTTCCGGGACCGATTCAGGCTCGAATGTTCACCAATATGATTGTCATGGCCGCGACAACCAGAAATGGCTTTATGTCGGCGGCCAATTCATTGACCAGCTTTCCGGTAATTGCCTTGATGCAACCGCGAACGGCCAGGGCTCTAACGTCACGACCCATGAATGCCACGGCGGCGACAACCAGAAATGGCGGCTGGACGACAAGGGCCACATCATAAGCGTGAGCAGCGGACGCTGCCTCGATGTCGCTGAAGCCAGCAAGAACAATGGCGGGAACGTTCACATCTGGGACTGCCTCGACGTCACCAACCAAGTTTGGAATTCGTCGATGTGGAAGGGAAAATGGATCAAAGTCGTGTCGGTGACACAGTCGGCCGAATCTTCGGGCAAGTCCGAACCCGTTAAGGTCACCGAGGAATATGCTCGAAAGGTGCCCTGGGGTTCGACCGTCGCGAACGTGGCGTCGGGAATAGCCAGCAAGTTCAGAGCGGACGACGTCTACATGACTTTCCAGGGTAGAAAAGTCTGGCCGTTGGGTGAAAAATATCACTCGATGGAGAGAGACGATATTGCGCAAATGGAAGTCAAGTCGCCGATGAATGCTGACCTTTCGATCGAATTGTTCGATTGGGATGTCATCAGCGATGATTCATTGGGCAAAGTGGTTCTCAGCCCCCAAAGCTTCGCAGACGGAATGTATTGTTCTGTATTGTCTGACGAGGACGAAGGCAGCAGCTACCGCGTGTGCTACCAGATCTACACGCGTAAATAGGGGCGTGTTCGCGCCAGCTGGCCGACTCGTTTGTCAAAGAGTTGAAGCCTGGGACGCCCCGCCTCTCAGGTTTTGCTTTGCGGCGTCATCCAACGATCGTACTTGCCTTCCCGGCGAGAGCCGAGACCCGCGTCTCGACGTTGGAGGCGTTGGACGGCCGCGCATGCGCCGCCGCGCGTCGTTCATGCCTATCGCATGGTAGGTCCCGGGTCGGCTTTGCCGCGTGGGATGCATTGAACGACCGTGAAATGCATCATCTCGGCACCACTGAAATGGCCTCAACGCACCCTACGGCGATTTAGGTCCAAAACCCGCCCGATGGTGCTGAAATTCTAATGTGTGGTTTTGCCCTCAGTAACGCCCCTCACGCCTCCTCATCCCACTCCACAATCCAGTCTTCCATGTCGTCCTCGAACACGGTGTCTTCCGAGACCGTCTTTCCACGCACAGAGTTTCCAGTCTCGTGCACACGTTCGCGGTCGCCGCAGACGAGGTAGTGCCAGTCGGGTAAATCCTTGCCGTCCATGACCAGCCGGTAGGCGCAGGTCTTCGGCATCCACTTGATTTCCTCGATGCCCGCCGGAGTCAGCTTCACGCAGTCTTCAACGATGGATTTGCGGTTCACATAGTTCGTGCACTGGCAGGTCGTTCCGTCCAGCAGCTTGCAGTGCAGTTTGGTATAGGCGATCTCGCCCGTGTCCTCGTCTTCCAGTTTCAAGAGGCAGCATTTGCCACAGCCGTCGCAGAGCGATTCCCATTCCTGCGGGTTCATCTCGTGCAGCGTCTTGGTTTTCCAGAACGGCTCGCTCATGCCTGCTGTGCGGCCCAGTCCGGCGTCTTCTCGATCAATGCGGTCGCATACCAGCAGGAGGATGACACCTTGTCGCCCGCCGCAATCGCGTCTTCCATCGCGCGCGTCACAAGGCGCTTGCCAAGGCCGCGCCCGCCAATCTTGTCCGGCACGATCGTGTGCGTGATATGTATGCGGTCCGGGGAGGGGCGCTCATAGGTCAGGTAGGCCTCGGTGCCGTCAATGACCAGGCTGTAGCGGTGCGCGTCTGTGTCGTGCTTGATTTCCGTCTCGCTCATGCCAGCACGTCCTGCCATTCCGGGTGTTTCTGGATTTGCGCCTTGGCATAGGGGCAGAGCGGGATGATCTTCACGCCATTCTTGCGCGCGTCTTCCACGCCGCGCTTTACCAGCGCGAGGCCGACGCCCTTGCCGGCCAGTTCCTTGGGTACGCCTGTATGGTCGATGATGATGCGGCTCGTGCCCGCCTTCGAGAAAGTCATCTCGGCCTCGTAGCCCTCGACCACGGCCACATAGCGTCCGCCTGTCGGGCCATCTTCGAGTGTGATGGGAATGTCGGTCATGCAAACTCCGTTTTGCGATTGGAGCGAATATAGGGGTTCCAGCGTATCATGTCGCAAGAAAAAGCCGCCCAATAAGGGCGGCCCTGGGAAGGTATTAAAAACCCGCCGTGCGGGCTTACTTTTTCTTGAAGGCGTCTTTCACGTCGCCAGCCGTCTTGCGGGCTTCGCCTTCAACCTTGTCGGCTTTGCCTTTCATTTCGAGCGACTTGTCGCCCATGGCCTTGCCTGTCGCTTCCTTCACCGAACCTTCGGCTTTCTTGGCAGCGCCTTTGATGTGTTCCTTATCCATTTTGGTGTCCTTTCTTGCGGCCGCTTTATTGCGGTCATCCAATCAACGCACGACTTGCAAAATCGTTGGATTAAATCTCGGATAGCCGTGAAACGCGCCGTAAATTCTGGTCAAGGCGGCCCAAATCAGCTAGGGTCCAACCATGCGTAATGACCTGAAATCTTTCGGGCAATTCCAGCCCGGCGACGTCGTCTCCATTCCCTTCGGCGGGGTGCTCACACATTATGGTGTCGTCACGGCGCGGGGCACCGTCATCTCGAATTCGCGCAAGCATGATGGCGTGACAGAACAGTCGCTGGAAGACTTTTCGGCCGGCCGCACGATAAGGCTGCATCGCACGGGCGAGCGCGCCGATCCGCTCCATGTCGAGGCCCGCGCTCGCCGCGCGCTTGGCGCGCCCTACCGGCTCGCCGGTTCAAATTGCGGCGACTTTGTCGGCCATGTCCATCGGCGCAAACCCACCGTCACCCAGGTCGGCCGTGCATCGCTGATGGCGCTTGGCGACCTGATCGGGAATGCCCGCAAGTATCGCTAGGCTATGCAACCTGCCGGGCTGGGGCTAGTTCAGCCTGAATGGCCCGCTTGCTCACTCCCCCTCAGATCGACTGGCGCGACGACGGCACCCCCGTCGCCCGCGCGCATGATGATGTCTACTTCACAGCCGGTGACGGACTGGCGGAAACGCGCGCCGTTTTCCTGCAAGGCTGCGGCTTGCCAGAGGCTTGGGCGGGCAGGGAAGTCTACACCGTCGCCGAGACCGGTTTCGGCACTGGCCTCAATTTCCTCGCCCTCTGGCAGCTCTGGGAAATGCACCGGCCTTCGCCGACGGCCCGCCTCCATTTTGTCAGTTTTGAAGCCTTCCCCCTCCATGCCGAAGACGCGGCCCGTGCCCTCGATAGCTGGCCGGAACTGGAAGAGCTTGCCGCTCTCCTGATTTCAAGATGGCCGGGCCCGGTCAAGGGCGTGCGCCGCATGGTCTGGCCGGAGGCCGGCATCAGCCTCACGCTCCATCTCGGCGATATCCGCGAGGCCCTGCCCGCCGCCCGCTTCCGCGCCGACGCATGGTTCCTCGACGGGTTCAGCCCGGCCAAGAATGAGGACATGTGGGGCGAGTGGATCTATCCCGAACTTTCCCTCCACTCCGCGCCGGGCGCGCGCCTCGGCACGTTCACCGTCGCGGGTGCCGTTCGCCGGGGGCTGGCCGGGGCCGGATTTGAGGTTTCGCGCCAGCCGGGCCATGGCCGCAAGCGCGAACGCCTCGAAGCGACAATCGAAACACCTGCTGAGTCCCCGCCAGACCCCCGCATCGTCCCCGGAACGGTCCACGAACGGTCCGGGAAGGGACACGGAATGACCCGCATCGCCGTCATCGGCGGCGGCATAGCGGGCGCATCTGCCGCCCGCGCGCTGATGGATGCGGGCGCCGATGTGACCGTGTTCGACAAGGCGACGGAAGTGGCCACCGGCGCCAGCGGCAACAAGCTGGCCCTGTTGATGCCGCGCCTGGATGCGGGCGACACGGTGCAGGCAAGGCTGCTGATCGACGCCTATCTCGCCGCCCGGAATACCTACGAAATGCTGCCCGGCGTCACGGAAACCGATGTGCGCCAGGTCCCGAAGGACGAGGGGGACATTGCCCGCTTCGCCAAGCTGCTCGCCGACCCGCCCTTGCCGCTGGAAGACCTTGAATCCATTCAGAATGGTGGCCTCCTGCACAAGCGCGCCATGATCCTGCGGCCCGCCCGGCTCATCCCCGCCTTGCTTGCTGGTGCCAACCTGCGCCTCGGTGAGACGGCCAATCTGGACATGCCGGCCCGCACGGTAAACGGCGAAGCCTTCGACGCAATCATCATCGCAACCGCAATGGATACAGCAGATCAGCTCCCATGGCTGAGCCTCGTTGCTCGCCTCGGACAGGTCGAATGGGTAGGCGATGCCGCCGCCGCGCCGCCCGACGCCGTCACCAGCGGCACCTACGCGCTCGCCGACGGACCTGACCGCCTCTGGGGCGCCACGTTCGAGCCTGCGCCTGCAGGTGTCATTGAAGTATCCGAAGCGGCCCGCGCCGAGAATGCGCAAGGCCTCGAAACCCTCTCGCCCTGGTGGATCCGCGATGCCCGCGATCACACGCCTGTCTCGCGCGCGGCGCTGCGCGCGACCACGATTGACCGCCTGCCACTGGTCGGCCCGGTGCCAGACCACGCGGCGACGCTGGACCTGTTCGATGGACTCAAAAAAGGGCGCCCGGTGAATGCGGACGCCCCTGTATTACCGGGTATTTTTATCGTGAATGGCTTCGGCGCGCGTGGGTTTACCTGGGGGCCGTGGGCCGGCGGCATTCTGGCCGCCATGATCCTCGGCGGCCCGGCTCCGGCGCCGGCTGACGCGCTTGCTGCGGTCAGTCCGGTGCGCCTGATCCTGCGCGCCCTGAAGCGGGGCGAGGCCTAGGCCGCGCGAACGAAGGAGAGGTGCAGCAGTCCGCCATTCTCGTGCGGCGCCAGCGTCATCTCAAGTCCGCCCACCTCGACCGCTACGCCGCCATGCATGCCGGCGACGGCCGCGATGGCCAGGACGATCAGTACGGCTACGCCTCCGAGCAGCCAATTATTGTAAAGCAGTGTCCCCTTGCTCATTGTTCCGGTCCTTTGTCGGGTTTGGGGTTACGTCAGATTGGGGTGGTTTCTAGTTGCCGCGTTCCAGGTCGCGGAATTCCTTGCGCAGGCGCCATTCGTCGGACGTCACCTTGCGCTCCATGGATTGCAGGCGCTCGTCGAGGTCCATGAACGTGTACTTCAGGTGACCGAACGTGGCCCGTGGGCGGTCTGACACGCCCCGCCAGAAGGCATCTTCCTCAGGGGTGATCATGCGGCCAAGCGGTGTGCGCGGCGTAATGATCCAGATCGTCATGTAGATGATGATCGAGAGCGGGCCGAACATGAAGAGCGTTGCCAGCACGAAGAGGACGCGGACCAGGATCGGTTCCCAGCCGAACCGTTCGGCCAGGCCGCCGCAGACACCGGCAATCACCTTGTCATTACGCGAGCGATAGAAGCGCTTCGGGTTGGGAGACCGGTACTCCGAGGTGGAGTCGTGGTCGGAATATGGGCGGGTCATGGGCGTGTTCCTTTAGTCGTCGAGGGTTGAGCGGGGGCGGCGCACGGGGCGGCCGCGTTCCCTTGTGTCGTCGTCATCATTGGCCAGAAGGGCTTCCAGCGTCTCGAGCCGGCGTTCCATCGCCTTGGCCGAGCGCCAGAGGTCTTCCAGCATCCGCTCGTCGTCTGGCTGCAGTGTCTTCTGGCGGCGCCACTGGGAAACGTAGTGGAGCACCATTCCGGGCAGGAAGACGAAGATGCTGAGGATGGCAACGAGGGCTATGAGGCCTTCATCCATGGCTTATCCCTCCCGGCGTTCGGCACGGTACTGGGCAACGAGGCCCGGTGTGCAGACCACCGTCAGAAAGCCGAAGAGGCAGACGAGTGAGAATACCATGGATCAGGCCTCCGACTTCGAGGACTTGGAAGACGCCTTCGAGCGCTTGGCTTTCAGGGCTTCGAGTTCCTTCTCGACGCTCTCATTCTGCTCGAGGGCTGCGAACTCTGCTTCGAGGCTCGGCTCGCGGCCTTTGATCGTGTCGGCATAGGCTTCCATTTCGTCGACCTTGCGCTCGATCGTGCTGTAGCGGGCCAGGGCATCGTCGACCCGGCCGTCATAGACCTGGCTGCGAACGCGGATGCGCTGTTCGGCGGCTTCGCGGCGCATCATCAGCGAGCGATGCTTGGCCTTGGCTTCGTCGAGCTTGGCCTGCAGTTTGGCGAGATCGTCCTGGCGCTTTTCGAAAGCTTCTTCGGCAGCGTTCATGGCGGTCTTGCGGTGAGCGATTTCGCCTTCGGCCTTTTGCTTGGCGATCAGGGCGCCGCGGGCAAGGTCTTCGCGACCCTTATCGATGGCAAGCTCGGCTTTGGCGGCCCATTCGTCGCGAGCCGACGTGAAGTGGACGATTTCGCGTTCCATTTCTTTCTTGTCAGCCATGGCGCGGGCAGCAGCCGTGCGGACTTCGACCAGCGTATCTTCCATTTCCTGGATGATCAGGCGGGCGATTTTTTCGGGGTTTTCAGCACCGTCCAGCATCGCGTTGATGTTGGAGTTGATGATGTCACCGAGGCGGGAGAACAGACCCATTTGGGTATCCTTTCGTATTTGACTGGGGGGATTAGAAGAAGAGGCCGCCGAGGAAGGCGCCGATGCCGAAAAACATCCAGCTCTCGGCAGGGCGGGTCGACAGCCAGCGGCCAAATCGGCCAGCGTCGCTGCGAGCTTCTGTTCGGTAATTGCGGTCGTCCATCTTGGGCTTGGTCCTTCTTGTTGAATGCGACGCCCCGTCGCTCTGAGTGCCAATCTCATTTCAAGGAGCGTGCCAAGTGAAAATTAATTTCATAGTACCTTGAAATACATAAGAAAAAAAGATTTCAGGACTATCCTGTTAATGATAATATGGTCAAATAGGCGAAAAAATTAGTCGATTATGCAATAAAGATTGGCTAAATAGATCGCATGATTGGCGAAACCACCCCCCTTATTGGCGAGGCCCCGGCTTGGCTCAGCGCGCAGGAGCATGTCTCCCGCGTCGCGCCGCTGGAGCGGCCGATCCTCGTCATCGGCGAGCGCGGCACCGGCAAGGAGCTGATCGGTGAGCGGCTCCACTTCCTGTCAAAGCGCTGGGAAGGACCGTTCATCAAGGTCAATTGCGCCGCCCTGTCTGAGCAATTGCTGGATTCCGAACTGTTCGGGCATGAGCGCGGCGCGTTCACCGGCGCCACCGAACAGCGCAAGGGCCGCTTTGAACTTGCCGATGGCGGTACGATTTTCCTCGACGAGATCGCGACAGCCAGCCAGCAGGTGCAGGAAAAACTGCTGCGCATCGTGGAATATGGCGAATTCCAGCGTCTCGGCGGCTCGCGCGTGCTCAGCACCAATGTGCGCATCGTGGCGGCGACGAATGCGGACCTGCCAGCCATGGCCGAACGCAATGAATTCCGGGCCGACCTGCTCGACCGGCTCGCCTTTGACGTGATCACGCTGCCGCCTTTGCGCGCCCGGCCGGGCGATGCGAGCCTGCTGGCGGATTTCTTCGCGCGACGCATGGCCATCGAGATGGCGCAGGATTTCCCCGGATTTGCGCCGTCCGCGGTTGCCGCCATCGAAAACCATGACTGGCCGGGCAATGTGCGTGAGTTGCGCAATTTCGCCCAGCGCCTGGCCCATCGGTCCATGCTCGAGGCGCCGGAGGAGCCCGTCCGGTTTGATCCGGCGGCGCTTGACCCCTTCGCATCCCCCTGGCGGCCGGGCCAAATAGCCAAGGGAGAACCTGTCCGGGCCGCGGCACAAGTTGAACCGGCACTTAGCGCCCGACATGGTCCGGTCGATTTCAATGCGGAGATCAGCCAGATGGAACTTCGCCTGATTGACGAGGCCATGGCCGGTGCGCAGGACCATCAGGGCAGGGCGGCTGAGGCGCTCGGTCTCACCTATCACCAGTTTCGCGGCCTGCTGAAGAAGCATGGATATGGCAAGAAAACGAGCACGTCTGACGGCGTTTAGACGGGCTGGAGAAAGATTAACCTTGGATAAGCAAGGGTTTTCGGCAAATCGATTCGCGTCGGACTCAAATCTGCGCCATACTTCCATGTCTCGAATAGCAAAGGAGACCGCCCATGCAGATACAAATTACTGGCAAGCATATGGATCTCGGAGAGGCTCTCAGGAGCCGCATCGAAGACGGCCTGGAGGCGGCAGTCAGTAAGTATTTCAATCGCACGGGAGAGGCGAGCGTCTACGTCTCGCAGCAAGGCCATCTCGTCGAGGTGGATTGCAATGTTCACCTCCCCTCGGGCATCGTGCTGCAATCGACCGGCAAGGCAGGCGATCCCTACGCCGCCCTCGAAGACAGCCTCGGCAAGATGGAAAAGCGGGTGCGCCGCTACAAGCGCCGCCTGAAGGACCACCACGCCAACCCGTCTGCGCCACTTCCGGCTGAAATCGCTACGGGCGCTGTGTTCAGCGTCAATGGGAATGGCGCTGATGTCGAAGATCTCGATGACGAGATCGAGGACATCTCCGACGTGCCGCTGACCGTGGCCGAAACCTCCGTAAGCATTCGCAAAATGAGCGTTTCCGAGGCCGTTATGCAGCTCGAACTGCAGGAGGTCCCGGCACTCATGTTCAGGAATGCTGGCCATGATGGCCTGAATATGGTCTACCGCCGCCCGGATGGGCATATAGGCTGGGTTGACCCGGCAAATACTCCCAGGAACTGAAGCCCGCACACGGAAGCAGCGTTTATGGCAACCGATCTCAGCTCCCTGCTAAAAGGCGGGATCATTCTTCCTTGTTTCGAGGCGTCCAGCCGGAAACAGGCCTTGCATGCCCTGTCTGAAGAGCTTGGGCGTGTGACGGGGATTTCCGCGCGGGAAATCGAGGATTCCGTCATGGAGCGGGAACGTCTCGGCTCGACAGGTGTCGGCGAGGGCGTTGCCATTCCACATGCACGTGTTGATGGCATCGACGCGCCGATCGGCGGTTTCATGCGTCTGGCGACAGGCGTGGACTTTGAAGCCATCGACGACCGTCCCTGCGATCTGATCTTCATGTTGCTGGCGCCGCTCTCGGCGGGGGCAGACCATTTGCGCGCGCTTGCCCAGGTCAGCCGTGTGTTTCGTCAGCCTGCGGTTCGCGATGCACTGCGCGAGGCCAACACGGTTGACGATGTCAAAGCCATCATCTGCAAGGAGTCGGTCGAAACATCGATCTGATTGCTGCGCCGAATAATGAAAAAGCCCGTTGGTGCGAACCAGCGGGCTTTTTATTTTCGGGGGCGCGACGTTTCAGCCTTCGCTTGGTTTGTCTTCGACAAATCCGCGATTCTTGAGCAGGGGCTCAATCGTCGGCTCTGATCCACGGAAGTTGCGGTAAAGCTCATCGGCCTCACGCATGCCGCCTGCCTCATAGATCCATTTTTTCAGCTTGGCCGCCAGCTCCGGATTGTAGATGTCGCCTGTTTCCTTGAAGGCGGCAAATCCATCGGCATCGAGAATTTCCGCCCAGAGATAACCATAGTACCCGGCCGAGTATCCGCCGGAGAAGATATGGCTGAAATATTGTGAGCGGTAGCGCGGCTCGATTTCCGGCGGGATGCCATAGTCTTCCAGCACCTGCTTCTCGAAGGCGCGTGCGTCGGTGATCTTTGCAGCCTCTTCGGAGGACAGCGAATGCCAGCGCAGGTCCAGCAGGGAGGCCGCGATATATTCGGTCGTCTTGAAGCCCTGATTGAAGGTCGCGGCGGCGTTCATCTTGTCGACGAGGTCAAGCGGGATGACGCTGCCTGTCTTGTAATGCTTGGCATATTTGGCCAGCACTTCCGGGTCGTCTGCCCAATGCTCGAGAAGCTGGGACGGAAATTCCGTATAGTCCTTCGGACCATCGACACCGGAAAAGGTCGAATATTTCACCTGGGTCAGCAGACCGTGCAGGCCGTGACCGAATTCATGGAATACGGTCTCAACCTCATCATAGGAGAGCAAGGTCGGTTCGCCCTTGGCCGGGGGCGTGATGTTCAGATTGTTGACCACGATGGGACGAATGTTCTCGTCCACATTCGATGCGTTGCGGAATGAACTCATCCACGCCCCGCCACGCTTGGAGTCGCGCGAATACATGTCGGCCATGAACAGGCCGAGATGCTCGCCGGTTGCGACATCTTTCACGTCCCATGACTGGACCTGCGGATTCCATGTATCCGTGGCGACGGGCGTGAAGCTGATATTGAAAAGATGGCTGGCGACGTCGAAGACGCCCTGACGCACGGCGCCGATCTCGAAATAGGGCTTCAGCGCATTGCCATCGAATGCGTATTTCGCCTGGCGCACTTTATCGGCGTAGAACCACCAGTCCTGTCCTTCCAGCTGGAAGTCTTCGCCGATCAGGGCCTGCATGTCGGCGCGTTCTTCCTTAGCACGCGCAAGGGCCGGTTCCAGAACGCGCACGAGGAAGGCTTCTGCCTGCTCAGGGGTTTTGGCCATACGCGGCGCCAGCTGGTAGGCCGCGTGCGACGGATAACCCATCAGCTCGGCCCGCTTGGCGCGCAGCTGCGCAATCCGTATCAGGATGGGTCCATTGTCATGTTCGCCGGATGAGGCCCGCAGGCGGTAGCCGTCGAACATCTGCTTGCGCAGGTCACGGTTCTCGCCCTCTGTCATGAAGGTCTCGTAGACGGACCGATCAACCGTCAGGATCCATTTGTTCTCGCCATCCACCTTGATGGCCTTCTTGAAGTCGTCCGGCAGGCCGGCAAGGTCGGCTTCGTCGGTCACTTCAATCTCGAATGATTTCGTTGCGAGCAACAGGTTCTTGCCGAACGTGGTTGTCAGGCCGGCGAGTTCCTCATTGATGGCTGCGACTTCTGCCTTCACGCCCGGGCTGAGGGCGGCGCCCTGGCGCACGAAACTGCGATGGGTCAGTTCCAGCAGGCGGGCGTCCTGTTCATCCAGTCCAAGCCTGTCACGTTTTGCGTAGACGGCTTGAACCCTTGCAAAGAGGGCGGGGTTGAAACTGATCGCATCGGATTCGCGCGTCAGCATCGGGTAAATTTCCGATTCGAGCGCGCTGAGCGTATCGTTCGTGTCCGTATTGGTGATGTTGCCGAACGTCTTCATCACCTTGTCGAGCGATGCGCCGGTCTGGTCGAGCGCCACGATCGTGTTCTCGAAGCTTGGCGCATCCGGATTGTTGAGGATGGCCGCAATTTCCGCGCGCTGTTCCAGGATGCCCTTCTTGACGGCCGGGAGGAAGTGCGCGTCGCGGATATCGTTGAAAGGCGGCACGCCGAAATCAGCCGTCCATTCGCGCCGGAACGGATTATCGCGCAATTCGGCTTCCGTGACCTTTATTTCCGGCAGGGCTGCGGCGACAGGCGCGGCCACTGTTGCAGCCTCGCTCTCATCGCTGGATGTCTTTTCGCAGGCAGGCAGGGTCATGGTAAGCGCGGCGGTGGTGCCGAGCATGATATGCTTTGGGGTCATCAAGTGTCCTCAGTCTGGTTAGGACCGGTCTACTGTCAATCGATCGCAAAAACCAGCCGGCTGGAACGGCTCACCGGGCAAGGCGCGCAATTGTTTCGTGATATTCCGCGATGGTCTCCTCGAACACTTGGGCGACGGGTTTGATGTCCCGAATGCGCCCCGCCACTTGCCCGGTCAGCGCGATCCCTGCTTCGAGATCGCCGCCGAAATAGACGGCCTGCGTATTGGCAAACTCGCCGAAGATGTTCGGGCTGCCTTCGGTTTCGAGCCGCGTCGTACGCGCGGTGCGCAGGGCCCGCAAGGCTGGGCCCGGACCGGCGCGGTTGAGGAAGACAGTATCGGTCGCCTCGGCGCTCACGATCGCGTCCTTCCAGTTCTGGTGCACAGGGCTCTCGGCAGATGACAGGATGCGCGTGCCCATCAGCACGCCTTCAGCGCCGAGCGCAAAGGCCGCCGCCATCGTCCGCCCGTCCATGATGCCGCCCGCGGCCACCACCGGCACGTCCACCGCCTCGCATACTTGCGGGATCAGCACCATTGAGGCCACATCCTTCGGGTTCTTGAAGCCGCCGCCTTCGCCGCCCTCCACGATCAGCCCGTCGACGCCCGCCTCGATCGCCCGCATCGCGCCTTGCAGGCTCGGCACGACGTGGAACACGGTCAGCCCCGCCTCTTTCAGCATGGCCGTATATTTCATCGGATCGCCCGCCGATGTGGTGACGAACTTGATGCCCTGATTGATGATGAAGTCGACAATGTTCGGGTCGCGCACAAAGGCCTGCGCCACGTTCACACCGAAAGGCTTGTCGGTCAGGTCGCGCATCTTGAGGATTTCCTCGCGCACGGCGTCCAGTTCGCCGGAAGACGTTTCGATAATGCCCATGCCGCCGGCATTGGAGACGGCGGAAGAAAGATGCGAGCGGGCGATCCAGCCCATGGCGGCCTGGATGATCGGCTTCTCGATGCCCAGCATCTCGGTGATGCGGGTCTTTACGGGCTTGCTTGTCATGAACGTCTCCTGCCTTTGTTTTCTTATTTGGTGGTGCCATGCCCCAAGGGCAGCGCAAGCAGCTTAACTGCCGCGTGGAACCGGCGTGCCGTAACGATGCGCAAAGTGCCGCGCGATGCTGCGGGCGCTCGGCAGGTAGCGCAGGCCATTGGCCTCCTGCACATTCAGGTCCGGGCTGACGGCCGTGTCGGGGTGCAGCACGAGTGTCGGTGCATTATGACGGCCCTCGCCGATCAGCGCCACGATCTCTGCGCGGGGATGCTCAAGCCCGACATGAACAATGTCGAGCGCGTCGCGTATGGCGGGGAAATAGCTGAGCACGCCCCAGATCTCGGCGCATTCCGGGCAGAACTCACGGCGGCCCCTATCCTCAAATCCCGGCGGCAACAGGAACAGGACATCCTTCGGCATCGATAACTCCTCGCATCTATGATCCGGCATTCATAGTATGAGCGTGCCCCGAAGTCATGGCGTGACACGAACCGGTTGGCCCCTATGCTGTCTGAAAAGCTCCGGGAGATATCATCGATGGCCGAGATGCAGCAGATCGTGCTCAAGCGCTATTGCGAAGGCGCCCCCGTGCCAGACGATTTTGCGCTGGAAAGCGTGTCCGTTCCTGAACCAAAGGAAGGGCAGTTCCGGGTGGCGCATGTCTGGTGTTCGGTCGATCCCGGCACGCGTTCGCGCCTGTCAGGCGGCGACTCCTATGCGATGGCCCTTCCGCTCGGCAAGCCGATTGACGGTTTCAGCGTCGGTATCGTGGATGCCAGCGAGAACGAGGCCTTCCCGGTCGGCACGAAAGTGTTCTGCGCCGGGGGTTGGAAGACGCATTCCATCCAGTCGGGCAGGGGCTTTATCGGCAAGGTGCCGGAGGCGCCCGTGCCGCTCAGCGCCTGGATCGGTGTGCTCGGCGTGCCGGGCCTGACGGCCTGGTTCGGGATGAAGACGGTCGCGAAGTTCAAGGAAGGCGACGCCGTGCTCGTTACGTCCGCCGCCGGGCCGGTCGGCGCCACCGCGGGCCAGCTCGCGAAATCCTGGGGCGCATCGAAAGTGGTCGGTATCGCAGGCGCGGACTCCAAATGCGATTTCCTCACCGGTGAAGCCGGTTTCGATGCGGCGATCAACTACAAGACGGCGACAGACCTGACAGCGGCCATCGCTGAACACTTTCCCAAGGGCGTCGATATCCTGTTCGACAATGTCGGCAATGAGATGGTCAACCGCGTCCTGCCGCTGATGGCGCTCAACGGGCGCATCTGCATTTCCGGCCAGGTCGCCGACTATAACCTGACGCCGGAAGAGACGCCCGGCATCGTCAACACCAAGCCCTTCATCACGCACCGCGTGAACATGCAGGGCCTCGTCGTATTCGATTTCGCCCGTGATTTTCCCGAAGCCCTCCAGACAATGGCCGGCCTGCTGGCGACCGGAAAACTGAAGAGCAACGAGGAGCGCTTCGAGGGCATCGCGGCCATGCCCGAAGCCTTTTGCGGCCTGTTCCGCGGCGAGAATTTCGGGCGGCGTGTTGTGAAAGTGGGAGAAGACGCATGAGCACCAACTACGATATCACGCAGGATAAATGGGAGCGCTTCACCTTCTCCCGCGAAGGCCGTGTCCTCACTGCCGCGATCACATCCGACCACCCGGTCAACGGCGTGGACGAACAGATGCACACAGAGCTTGCGCTCGTGTTCAACTGCCTGCAGCGCGACAGCGAGAGCGACATCATCATCCTCACCGCCAAGGGCCGGGCCTTTTGTGCAGGCGGGGATTTCGACTGGTTCGAAGAGCAGATCAATCATCCCGAACGTTTCCGCGCTATCGGCTGGGACGCCAAGCAGATCGTCACGACGCTGCTCAATATGGAAAAGCCGATCCTCTGCCGCATGAATGGTGCGGCGGCCGGGCTCGGCGCAACGATCGCGCTGCTCTGCGACATCATCATTGCTGACGAGACGGCCAAGATAGGCGACCCGCACGTGAAGGTTGGCCTCGTGGCTGGCGATGGCGGCGCGCTGATCTGGCCCCAGCTGATCGGCTTTGCCAAGGCCAAGGAATTGCTGATGACGGGCGACCTGCTGAGCGCGAAAGAGGCCGAGCGCATCGGTCTCATCAATTATGCCGTGCCCGCCGCAGAGCTTGACGCCAAGGTGGCGGAGCTCGTGGCCAAGCTGCAGGCCAATCCGAAATGGGCCGTGCGCTGGACCAAGACGACCGCGAACATCCCGCTGCGGGCGCTGGCGGCCCAGTTGATGGACGCCAGTATCGGCTGGGAGAGCGTGTCGAACTATCTGGGGGATCGCCGCGAAGCTGTTGCGGCCTTCAAGGAAAAACGTTCACCAGATCTGAAGGGCGACTGACATGCGCCTTCGCTCGCCGAGCCATTATGAGTACGCCACTTTGACTGACCTCTGTATGCGGTCAAAGGCGGTTTGGGGCTATCCGGATGACATGCTGGAGGAGTTCCGCGCGGAATTGACGATTTCTGAAGAAGACGTGGAGTCCAGCATCGTCATCGTGGCCGATGATATTCGGGGCATTGCCGGTGTTGCGCAGGTTGCGCTCGACGGTGATACCGCCTGGCTCGAGAAACTCTTCGTCGAGCCCACGCGTCTTGGTGAAGGGACCGGTCAGATGATGTATGTCTGGGCCTGCCGCGTTGCGCAGGATTCCGGGGCGAGGGACCTTGTGATCGACTGCGATCCTGACGCGATGAAATTCTACGTGCGCATGGGCGCCGAGCCGGATGGCGAGGCCGAGTCACCGTCCATTTCCGGCCGCATGCTTCCGCGCCTTGTGCACCGGCTTCATCCCATGCGCTCACGCTGAGCCTTGCGCGAAATCGGCGTCAGGCGCTTCCGGATCGGTCCGGCACCGTATCGAATTCGTTGAGCTCCGGCACACGGCCAAAGGCGATCTTGGCCCCGGCATAGCCGCCCGGTGGCTCGTTATGGGTCCCGAGCGACACAACGCAGGTGCCATGGCGTGCGTTCAATGCATCCATTGCGTCCGTCACCCGCTCCCAACGGTGGCGTTCCGAACGGCTGTCTTTATGGTCGAACAGGTCCGCGCTGGCTTCGCCGGTCTGGTTCAGCCCGTGCAGGATGACGGAGACCTTCTTCAGCCGGCTGGTGCGCAGGGCGGCAAGGCCTGTGTCATAGAGCAGGCTCGCCTCGTGCAGGAATGTATGATCATCGCGTGCGGGAAAAAAGCTGCGCTCACCGCTCCAGCGCCGCCCATCGGTGCATGACATGGAAACGACGAGCATGCTGGCGGTATAGTTCTCCCGGCGCAGGCGGCGCGCGGCCTTGGCCGTCAGGAGGCGCAGACACTCGCGCGCCTTTGCAGGCTGGCGCCAGTCATTCGACAGGACGCGGCCATGCCCGAACATTCGCCTAATGGTTTCGGGCCGTGACACGGCAAAGCCATGCAGCTGCGCCCACATGCGCTCGCCCTCGACACTGTTCCAGATCTGGCGCGCTTGCTTGGGGGAAAGGTTCCAGAGCTGCTCTACGGTGTAGACGCCGGCCCGCCCAAGCCGCGCATACATACCGCTGGAAATGCCGGGCAGATCTTTCAGCTCAAGATCGAACAGGCGCCCCGGCAGGTCTTCCGGCCGCAGGATGACGAAGCCGTTCGGCTTGTCCATTTCCGCCGCGACCTTGGCGAGGAACTGGTTCGGAGCGAGCCCGATGGAGGGCGTCAGCCAGGGACCAATATTCTGCCGCAGGCCTTCGCGGATGTCTCCGGCAAGCGCTTCGCAGCGCTGACGCTCCGATCCGCTCAGGGCGCATTCCATTTCATCGACCGACCAGACCCGGTGCACGGGCGTATGCCGGTCGATTTCCGCCAGGATCTCGTGGTGCAGCTTCACATAGACATCATGACGCGCCACGGGCAGGGCAATGTCCGGGCAGAGGGCCAGCGCCTCGCGCACGGACGTGCCGCGCTTGATGCCCGCCTGCTTGGCGAGATAGCACCGCGCAATCAGGCTCGTATGATCCGACTGGAGCGGGATGACGCCCACCGGACGGTCGCGCAGTTCCGGGCGCAATTGCTTCTCCGCGTTGGCAAAGAACGCGTCGAAGTCGATGTAGAGGGACTCGATCTCTGTCGGCTGACGCATGGGGGCTCCTGTAAAAGAACATAAGCAGAACATTTTATCGGAGTCGAGCGGTTTCAGCGGGGCAAACCGCAACAGGAATTTGACGCCGGGACGTGTCGGCGCTATCTGTATTTTTGTGGTGATTTGGCCGGTCGGCTTGCAGCCACGTTAAACAAGTCGCTAAAAGGCCGCGCGGAACTGCCAGCAGACGCCTGCAATCCGCCTCCCTTTCTCGCGATGCTGAAGAATTGGAGTAATGGCTATGCCAATCAGGATCCCGGATACGCTGCCCGCCCGCGATGTGCTCGTGCGTGAAGGTGTCTCCGTCATGAGCGAGACGGATGCCGTCCGTCAGGATATCCGCCCGCTGCAGATCGGCCTCCTGAACCTGATGCCAAACAAGATCCGCACCGAGGCGCAGATCGCGCGCCTGATCGGCGCCTCACCGCTGCAGGTGGAGCTGACGCTCATCATGGTTGGCGGGCACACCCCGAAGAACACGCCCGAAGAGCACCTGATCAGCTTCTACCAGAACTGGGAGGATGTGCGCGACCGCAAGTTCGACGGCTTCATCATTACCGGCGCGCCGGTCGAGACGCTGGACTATGAAGACGTCGGCTATTGGCAGGAACTCACACAAATTCTCGACTGGACGCGCACAAACGTCCATTCCAGCTTCTTCATCTGCTGGGGCGCCATGGCGGCCGCCTGGCACCTGCATGGCGTGCCGAAGCACACGCTGGCGGAGAAGGCTTTCGGCGTGTATCGCCACCGCAATCTCGTTCCGACATCGCCTTTCCTGTCCGGCTTTTCCGACGATTTCCAGATCCCGGTCAGCCGCTGGACCGAAGTGCGTGCTGATGACATCGCCAAGGCGCCCGGCCTGCAATTGCTGATGGAATCAGATGTGACCGGCCCCTGTCTCCTGTCGGAGCCGGGGCAGCGCAATCTCTATTGCTTCAATCATATAGAGTATGATTCGACCTCGCTGAAGGAAGAGTATGAGCGCGACGTGGCCGCCGGAAAGGCCATCAAGCCGCCCTATGGCTATTTCCCGAAGGACGACACGACCGCACAGCCGCTGAACCGCTGGCGCAGCCATGCGCATCTGTTGTTCGGCAACTGGATCAACCAGGTTTACCAGACGACGCCGTTCGATGCGTCGCGGATAGGGGAGGTCTAGCGACATCCCGCTTTCCCGTTTGAGGCAATCGCACTAGGTATCGCACATGACCACATCCTTTGCCTCCGAACCCGCCCACGTCACCGAACTCCGTCGCCAGCTGTCGCGCTGGGTGGCTGACAAGATGCCGCGCGAGAAACGCCGCGAATGGGACAAGGCGCATACGTGGGACCGGGACCTGTTCAAGGAACTTGCCGAGATGGGCCTGATCGGCCTGACCATCCCGGAGGAATATGGCGGGCAGGGCGAGGATATTTACGCTGCCGCCGCCGTGATCGAGGAACTCTGCCAGGGTGGCCCCAGCATGGCGGGCCCCTTCATCCATGCCGCCTTCTATGGTGGCCTCAACATTTCCGAGAACGGCTCGAAGGAGCAGAAGGAAGCCCTGCTACCCAAGCTGGCGCGCGGCGAAATGTTCCTCTGCTATGGCCTGTCAGAGCCCAATGTCGGCGGCGACCTGCCGAGCGTCGAAACCCGCGTCACGCGTGAGGGCGATGAGATCGTCATCAATGGCGCCAAGCGCTGGTGCACGGGCGCAGACTGGTCGGACTATATCTACTGCCTCTGCCGCTCCGGCGGGCCGGAAGACCGCCACGGCAACCTCACCTTCGTCCTTGTGCCCACGAACGCGCCCGGCGTCTCGATGCAGCCGCTCGAACATGCCAACCTGCGCTACACGGACTCGATGGACGTCTTCCTTGATGATGTCCGCCTGCCGGCCAGCGCCATCGTCGGTGGCCCCGAGAAATGGAACAAGGGCTGGGAAGCGCTCGCCGGACGTGCGCTCGATGTCGAGAAGATCGAGATTACCGCTGTCGCCTACGGCATCGCCCGCGCCGCGCTGGAAGAGGCCTGGACTTATGCGCAGGAGCGCACCCAGTTCGGCAAGCCAATCTCCAAGCATCAGGCTATCGCCCACAAGCTCGTCACCGCGCGCACCAAGCTCGCCGCCTGCCGCCACATGCTCTACCACGCCGCCTGGCTCGCCAGCGAGCACATGCCCTGCAGCGTCGAGACCGCCATGGCCAAGCTTTATGTCGCCGACACGGGCGTCGAGATCGGCCTCGCCTGCCAGCAGGTCATCGGCGCCTATGGCCTGTCGGATGCCTATGACATCGAGCGCAATGTCCGCGACCTGCTCGGCATGCCCATCGTCGGCGGCTCATCGGATATCCAGAAGAACAATCTGGCGCGGATGTTGAGGCTTTAAATGACAACCCAGACGCTGGAGTCCCCCGAACTTTCCTACGCGTCCTATTTCGACGATCCGGTGAAGCGGCGCCTCATCCGCACGGTCGAGCGCATGTCCGGCCAGCCAAAGATCAAACAACTCTATGAGCACTACCGCGATCATCTCGCGCATGACGTGCCCTTCTTCGAGGCGGCCATGCGTCTGCTCGGTCTCGACGTGCAGTTCTCTGCCTCGCGCCTTGCGGAAATCCCGCGCACGGGCCCCTTGGTCATCGTGGCAAACCATCCCTTCGGCGTGCTTGATGGCCTCGTCATCTGCTGGCTGACGAGCCTGCGCCGGATGGATTTCAAGGTCCTCACCAATTCGGCCCTCGATGGTGTGCCCGAGGCGCGCCCCTATATCCTGCCCGTGGACTTTTCCGGCACGAAGGAAGCGCTCGCAGCCAATGTCGCCATGCGCAAGGAAGCGCTGGACCATGTGAAGGCCGGCGGCTGCGTCATTGTCTTCCCTGGCGGCGGCGTTGCCACGACGCCGCGCCCGTTCGACCGCACCGCTGTCGATGACGAATGGAAGCCATTCACCGCCAAGCTGATCACCCATTCCGGCGCGCATGTGACGCCGGTCTATTTCGAGGGCCAGAACTCGCGCCTCTTCCAGCTCGCCAGCCACTTTTCGCTTGAGCTGCGCCTCGCCCTCGTCTTCCGCGAAGTGAAACGCCGCATGGGAACGGCCCTGCCAGTTGTCATCGGCGAAACACTGACGCCGGACGCGCTCAAGGATGCCGGCAAGCGCAAGGGCCTGATGGAATTCCTGCGAGCGCAAACATATGGGCTTGCTCCGATTGGGCAGACCTTGCGATATGATGCGGCGACACGCCGGTTCATGGCGAAAAAGCCGTTGGTATTCCGCTAGGGGTGGAGGAATCAAATGAGTGATCCGCTGGGAGATGCTGTCGACACGGCGCTTGAGCATGCGAGCGCCGATGCGATCGCAGGCCTTGCCGGTGGTCGCCGCGAGGCTAATGACACGCGTTGCCTGAATTGCGGCGAGCCGCTCAAGGCCAATTATTGCCCGGAGTGCGGGCAGGGCGCACACAGCCTTCGTCGGCCTTTCTGGTCACTGCTCGGCGAGAGCGTCGAAACGCTCTTCTCAATCGACAGCCGCTTTGCGCAAACAGTGCCTGACCTCATTGTGCGCCCTGGGCGCATGACGCGCCACTATCTCGATGGCCAGCGCGCCCGCTTCCTTCCGCCCTTCCGTCTCTATGTGCTCGCATCGCTGATCTTCTTCGTTCTGATGCCGCTGGTCATGGGGAAGGGCGTCGCATTCATGCCCAAGGGTACCCAGAATTTCGAGGACGCCCGGGCCGAAATCGAAGCGTCGCATAATGACGGGGATATGACCGACGAGGAATACCAGTCTGCGATCCGCGGTCTCGACCAGGCTGAACAGGTCTGGCGCGGCGGCATACCCGGGCTGGTAACGCCCACGGTGCCGAATGTCGAAGGTGACGCCGCGCCGCCGCCTGATGAGGAATGGGCAGGCTTCATGCCGCGTGAGGCGCTGGATGCCGTGCGAGAGGCCGGTGCCAACGGCGACAAGGATGCGGCCCGCTTTGCTGAAATCATGGACGAGCCTGGACGGTTGGCCGAGGAGACCCAGCGCTGGATCCCGCGAATGATGTTCGTGCTGCTTCCGGTCTATGCCTGCCTGCTCGCGCTGGTCTATTTCTGGCGGCGGCAGTTCCTGTTCTTCGACCACTTGATCGTCTCGCTCCACTTCCATTCTGCACTCTTTTTCGCCATGTCCATCGGCCTTGTCGTGGTGCCATTCATCGGGCTCGGCTGGGTCAGCCTCGCTCTGATCGTCTATTCCAATCTCTACCTCTACCGCCTGAACAGGGTAGTGTACGGACGGGGCCAGTTCAGCTCGATATTGAGAACGCTGACGCTCGATAGCCTTTACATTTTTGTCTTGCTGTCTGCCCTGCTGATGGCGGTCATTCTGGGCGCGCTGTCATTGTAGGAGGCGAAGAATGATCCGGGATCTGGTCATGCGCCGGGCGACGGTCGACGACGCGGCGGCATTGGCCGAAATACACATGGAGGCACGGGCCGCGGCAATGTCATGGCTTGCCGTGGTGCATACGCCTGACGAAGTCTTTCAGTATTTCCGGCACGTCGTGATCCCCGGATCAGACGTTTGGCTTGCCGCGAGTCCCGCCGGTATCGCCGGCTTCTCTGCGCGCCTTGGCAACGAACTGGACCACCTCTATGTCGCCGTGCCTTTCTGGCGGCAGGGCGTCGGCGCCGCATTGTTAAAGATGGCCATGCTCACTGTTCCCCGGCTGCAATTATGGACATTCCAGCGAAATAGCGGTGCGCGGCAATTCTATGAAGGGCACGGTTTTACGGCCGTGGCATTCACCGATGGAACGGAGAATGAGGAACGGGAGCCCGACGTTCGCTACCGGTGGGAGGAACCGTATGATCACGCCTGACCAGTTACGCGCCGCAGCGCTTTCCTTGCCCCACGCGATCGAGAAACCGCATTTTGACTGGGCCAGCTTTCGCGTCGATGTGCCCAAAGGCAAGATCTTCTGCACGCTGCCGCCGCACCATGAATTCTCCAATGTGTTCCTGGCACCTGAGGAACAGGCCATGCTGGTCGAGGCCGAAGCAGACATCTTCTTCAAGGTGGCGAACAAGTGGGGCGACATGGGCGCAACATCTATTCGTCTTGCGGCCTGCGACGAGGCCACCCTCCGCTCCGCGCTCACCATGTCCTGGCGCCACGCCGCCCCGGCAAAGTACCATGACGAACTGAAGCCTTGATCGTTTCGCGTTCAGGTCTAGTCTTCGGCCATGCCTGATACATTCACCCAGACTGACACGCTCGCCAATGCCCGCGCACTGGCGCCTGAACTCTCCGCCCGCGCAGCGGAAATGGAAGAGGGCCGCCGTCTGCCGGCAGACCTCGCCGCGAAAATGGCCAAGGCGGGCCTGTTCCGAATGGTCACGCCCAAGAGCTTTGGGGGCCTTGAGCTCACGCCCCGCGAAATCGTGGAAGCTGTCGAAGCTGTGGCCACGGCCAATGCCAGCGCGGGCTGGTGCGCCATGATCGGCGCCACGACCGCGCTGAATGCAGCCTATATGGAGCCCGCGACGGCGAGCGAGATCTATTCCGATCCGGATATCATCACCGGCGGCGTCTTCGCGCCCATGGGCAAGGCCGTCGACGAAGGCGATTATTACCGCGTTTCCGGGCGCTGGCAGTGGGGCTCGGGCTCGGCCAATTGCACATGGCTCTGCGGTGGATGCACGGTCTGGGAAAACGGCGAGATGAAGCGCCTGCCCAGCGGCGCGCCGGATGCGCGCATGATGGTCTTCCCGGCCAGCGAGGCGACGCTGCTCGATACATGGCATGTCATGGGCCTCAAGGGCACAGGCTCCGGCGACTTCGAAGTGAAGGACATCATCGTGCCGAAGGCGCAGTCCGTGTCGCTGATGGTGGATAAGCCGCACGAGACAGGCGGCCTGTTCAAGTTCCCGGCCTTCGGGCTCCTGTCGCTCGGCGTATCCGCTGTCGCGCTCGGCAATGCACGCGGCGCGCTCGATGCCTTCGCCGCCTTGGCGACCACCAAGAAATCGCAAGGCTCGTCCAAGACGCTGGCCGAACGCCAGACCATGCAGGCGGAGTTTGCCAAATGCGAAGCGGCCTGGCGCGCCGCCCGCGCCTATCTCTTCGACGAGATCGACCAGACATGGTCCGTGGCGACAGGGGAGGGTGCCATCCCCATGGAGCGCCGCGCTGCTCTCCGCATGGCGTGCACCCACATGACCCGAACAGGCGCCGACATCTGCCGCACGCTTTACGATCTCGGGGGCGGCGCCGCGCTGTTCGAATCCTCTGACCTGCAACGCCGGTTCCGCGATAGTCACGCCATTACGCAACACATTGTCACGGCGCCCTCAACATGGGAACTGACGGGCCGCATCCTGTTCGGCCTGCCGACCGATGGCGGAATGGTCTAGCCCGCGATTGCCAACTGCAGAATCCTGATAAATGTGACTGGCGGCCTCAGCCGGGAATGTGTCAGTGTAACAAAAAGACACGTGCGTCCACGCGCGCTTAAGGAGAGGGAAGTCCCATGAAAATTCACGGATTGATGATGGCCGCCTCGCTGGTGGCACTCGCCGCCACAGGCTGCACCAGCAAGATGGCTGGCCAGGAACCGGACCTCTATGTCGAGGCGCCCGAACCAGCGGCTGAAACGCCGACCCCTACGCCCATCGCGGTTGACCCAATGGCCATTGACACCAGCACGGCCTGGGGCGCCTACCTCTCCGACTTCCTGGACTCCTATTTCCCGGTAAATCCTGACTTCGCCATCTATCAGGGCCGCCATGAATTCGACGGCCAGCTGCCGGACTGGTCGCCCTCCGGCCTCAAGCTCGCCGTCGATCAGCGCAAGCAGGCCATCGAAGCAGCTGAGGCCCTCGACGATGCGGACCTGTCGGCCAATGACAAGTATGAGCGCAGCTACCTGATCCACGTCCTCGAGGGCGAGCTGTTCTGGCTGACGGAGGCCGACTGGCCCCACAAGAACCCGGATTTCTATTCCGGCGCGCTGGACCCGAACGTCTATATCGCTCGGCCCTATGCAGACGCCGAAACGCGGATGAAGGCCTTCATCAAGTACGCGAAGAATGTTCCCGCCGCCGCAAAGCAGATCGAGGCGAACCTCAAGCTGCCGCTGCCTGAAACCTATCTCAAATACGGTCAGGCCGGCTTCGGCGGTTTCGCTGAATATTATTCAGGTGACGCCAAGGCCGCCTTCGCGGATGTGAAGGATGAGGCCCTTCAGGCCGAGTTCGATGCCGCGACGGCCGAAGCCGCCGCCGCCATGCAACACCTTGCCGACCATATCGGCTCGGTCCCCGCCACCAAGGACGGCTACGCCCTCGGCGCCGAGAAGTTCTCAGACATGGTCCGCCTCACAGAAGCGGTCGATATCCCGCTCGCTGAGCTGAAAGCCATCGGCGAGGCTGACCTGAAGCGCAACCAGGACGCCCTGAAAGAGGCCTGCACGGCCTATGCGCCCGGCCTGTCGCTGGGCGATTGCATGACCAAGATGGGCGCCAACAAGCCCGAGGTTGGCCCGGTCGAGGAAGCGCGTGAACAGCTGCCCGAACTGCGCGCTTTCATCGAGGCGAACAATATCGTGACCATCCCGGGCACAGAGCAGGCTCTCGTCGAGGAATCCCCGCCCTATAACCGGCAGAACTCCGCCTATATCGACATTCCGGGGCCCTACGAAACCGGCCTGCCATCGGTCTATTACATCTCCCCGCCAGACCCGGCATGGGACGAAGAGACCCGCAATGCCTATGTGCCCGGCAAGGAAGACCTGCTCTTCACCAGCGTGCACGAAGTCTGGCCTGGCCACTTCCTGAACTTCCTGCATTCGAACCGGTCTGAATCCGTGCTCGGCAAGCTGTTCGTCGGCTATGCCTTCGCTGAGGGCTGGGCCCACTATTCCGAAGAGATGATGTATGATGCGGGCCTTCACGATGGCGACCCGGAAACCCATGTCGGCCAGCTCTCCAATGCGCTCCTGCGCGACTGCCGCTATCTCTCCGCCATTGGTCTCCATGCCGAGGGCATGACCGTCGAGGAGAGCTACAATCTCTTCCGCGACGAATGCTATCAGGATGTCGGCAACGCCACGCAGCAGGCTGCTCGCGGCACCTATGACCCCGCCTATCTCAACTACACGATGGGCAAGCTCATGATCCGCAAGCTGCGTGAGGACTGGACGGCTGTGCATTATGCCGACGATCCGCGCGCCGGCTGGCAGGCCTTCCACGATGAGTTCCTCTCCTATGGCGGCCCGCCCATTCCACTTGTCCGCAAGGAAATGATGGAAGAGCCTGAAGTGAAGGCCGTCTTCTAGGCGGCTTCCCGTCCCCTTGCGGCCTGTCATGCGCCTCGCCTAGGGTGCAGGCAGGCCGGTTGGGGGGCAGGATTTGGGGACGTCACTCAATATCGGTATTGCAGGCGCCGGGATCGGCGGCCTCGCGGCGGCGGCGTTCCTCGCCCGTGAAGGCCATCGCGTCACAGTCTTTGACCAGTTCGAAACCGTGGGGCCGATTGGCTCCGGCCTTATCCTGCAGGAGACCGGCCTCACCATTCTTGGAGAGCTCGGTCTGCGTGCGGAAGCGGAGGCGCTCGGTGCCCCCATCAGGCGGCTCTATGGCCTGTCCCGCCCCTCAGGCCGTACGGTACTGGACGTACGCTATGGCTCCCTGCGCGAGGCCCTGATCGGCATCTCGATCCAGCGACCTGCCCTGTTCAACCTCGTTCACGGCGCAGCGCTTGCTGCAGGCGCACGGATCGAGTCATCCACTCGCATCACAGCAGCCAATCCGAAAGATGCCGTCCTGGTCGATGCCAGCGGCGCCACGCATGGCCCGTTCGACCTCGTCGTCGATGCCCTCGGTGTACGCTCGGTACTGTCCTCGACGCCGAGCCGCGAGCTTCCTTATGGCGCCCTCTGGGCCACGCTGCCCTGGCCGGCGACGGCAGGGTTCCATGCCGATGCCTTGGAGCAACGCTATGAAGCGGCCAGCCGCATGGCCGGGGTGATGCCATCGGGCCGTGCCGCAACGGGCGCACCCGACACAGCCACCTATTTCTGGTCCATTCGCGGCGACCAGCATGAGGCGTGGCGCGCTGCCCCGCTCACGCATTGGCGCGATGCAGCCCTCTCGCTCTGGCCCGAGACCGAAGCCCTCCTTGCGTCCCTCCGTTCGCATGACGACCTGACCTTCGCCCGCTATCGCCACCGTACCCACTGGCCCGCAATCGCGGGCCGCATGGTCCATCTCGGCGACAGCTGGCATGCGGCCAGCCCCCAACTCGGGCAGGGGGCCAACATGGCCCTGCTGGATGCCTTCGCGCTCGCCCGCGCCCTTGGTCGCAAGCAGGATGTCCGCGATGCGCTGACAGATTACGCGAAGATGCGCGCCCTGCACGTGCGCCTGTTCCAGATGATGAGTTTCCTCTTCACACCGGTTTACCAGTCGGACTCCCGCATCCTGCCGCTGGTGCGAGACTGGTTCGCTGCGCCCGTCAGCCGCATCTGGCCAGCCCCCCAAATTTTGGCAGCAATGGTATCAGGCGGCCTCGGCGCGCCGCTCTGGCGTCTCGGACTGAAGCCGGGCCGCTAGCGCTGGCACGTCCCGCAATAGAAGGTCGACCGGCCGGACTGGACGATCCGCCGGATCGGTGCGCCGCACGCCTTGCAGGGCTTGTACTCGCGATCATAAACATCGAACCGGTGCTGGAAATAGCCAAGCTCGCCGCTCGCATTGGCAAAGTCCGAAATCGACGATCCACCAGCGTCGATCGCCTCGGCAATCACCTGATTGATGGCTGGCGCCAGCCGCGCCGCGCGCTGGCCGGGAATGCTCGAGGCCTTGCGCTTGGGCGAAATCCCGGCGCGATACAGCGCCTCACACACATAGATATTGCCCAGTCCCGCAATCACGGATTGGTCCAGCAGGGCTGATTTGATCGGCGTCGCCTTGCCCTTCAGGGCCGTGTCCAGATAGGCGGCCGAAAAGCCGTTCGACAATGGCTCCGGTCCCATCGCCATCAGGCGCGGATAGGTGTCAAAACTCGCTGTTGGCCATAATTCCATGAACCCGAACCGGCGGGGGTCATTATAGGTCACCGTCTGCCCGTCCTGCATCTGGAACACGACATGGTCGTGGCGTACGTCATTGCCCGTTGCGTGATGGAAGTCAGCCGTTGCATTTCCGCCAACCGTGAAGCGCCCCGTCATGCCGAGATGCATGACCAGAACTTCGCCCGTCGACAGGTCCAGCGTGAGGAACTTTGCCCGCCGCCCCATGCGCTCAATCCGCGCGCCGCTGACGCGCTCGGCAAAGCGTTCGGGGAAGGGGAAGCGCAGATTCGGCCGGTTCTGCAGCAATGACTGAATGATCGCGCCCTCCATCACAGGGGCGAGTCCGCGGCGAACTGTCTCGACTTCAGGTAATTCAGGCATTCTTATCGCATATAGCCTATGGCCGTTCAGGTAACTATGGTGGCGCGCATGTCAGACGCAGAAACAGAGCGCAAGGTCTCCTTCGGGTTCGAGGAGGTGACGGAGTCCGAGAAGGTCGCCCGGGTGAAGGGCGTATTCCGCTCGGTCGCCTCGCGGTACGACCTGATGAACGACCTCATGTCGGCAGGCGTCCACCGCCTGTGGAAGCATGATGCCATGAACAAGCTGAACCCGCAGCCGGGCGAACGCCATCTCGATGTCGCTGGTGGCACGGGCGAACTGGCGCGGGCCTTCCTCGAACTGGCCGACAAGGCCGGGAAGCGGCGCGGCATTGATGCGAAGGCCACGGCCATCGTTTGCGATATCAATGATGCCATGCTGGAAGCCGGCAAGGCGCGGGCCGACAATGCAAAATGGGATGGCCGCCTCGACTGGGTCTGCGCCGATGGGCAGAACCTGCCCTATCCCGACCGCAGCTTTGATGCCGTCACCGTGTCATTCGGTATTCGCAATTTTGCTGATCGGGTTGCGGGCCTGCGCGAATTCCGCCGCGTGCTGAAGCCTGGCGGCCGCCTTGGCGTGCTCGAGTTCAGCCACATGACGGTGCCCGCCCTGCAGGCGGCCTATGACACGTACAGCTACAATGTCATCCCGCGCCTCGGCAGCCTCGTGGCGGGTGACCGGGAGAGCTACCAGTATCTCGTGGAATCGATCCGTCAGTTCCCGGATCAGGAAACCTTCCGCGCAGAAATGGAAAACGCGGGATTTTCCCGCGTTTCCGTTACCAATTTTTCCGGTGGCATCGCCGCCCTGCACTTTGGCTGGGCGGTCTGATGCAAGGGAGGCTAGTTCCCGTCGACCTTGATTCCATCTTCGCCAACCGAGATTTCGAGGTCGGCCTTGGCGCTATGGTCCTGCGTGAAATAATAGATGCCGAAGCCGATCACACCGACAAAAAGTGCGCCCACGAGGAAGTATAGAAAACCGTTGCCGTTTGTATTTGAACCAGCCATGACAGGCCCCTTGTTTTGTTAGTATTGATCTCACAACGCCCCGGTCTGCCGGATGGTTCCCGCCCGGACGGAACGGCCTGATGGGGGCTGTATCCGACTATCTGCGCCTGATGCGCGCGGGCACGGCGCTCGCCCGTCACGATGTAATCCTGCCGGGTGCTTACCAGTCGCGCCTGCCGCTGCCTGCGCGCATGGCGGGCGGCATCCTGCGCGTCTTCAGCGGCGGTGCCCGTGGCCGCCCTGGCGAACGCCTCGCCCGCGCCCTCGAAAAGCTCGGGCCCGCCTATATCAAGCTTGGTCAGTTCCTTGCCACGCGTCCCGATGTGTTCGGCGCCGAAGTCACGATGGATCTCAGCCGCCTGAAGGACAAGCTGCCGCCATTCGACGTGAAGCTCGCGCGTGCAGCGCTCGTTGAGGAGTTCGGCGCAGAAGAGGCCGCCCGCCTTTTCCCGGACCTCGGCAAGCCCATCGCAGCAGCATCCCTCGCGCAGGTTCACCGCATGGAAACGGCGACCGGCCCGCTTGCAGTCAAGATCCTGCGCCCCGGTATCGAAGGCCAGCTCCTGCGCGAACTCTCCGCCATGAAGCGCGCCGCGCGCATGGTCGAAGGCGTATCGGTCGAAAGCCGCCGCCTGAAGCCCGTCGCCTTCACCGAGACCATTTCTGCCGCCATGATGCGCGAGACCGACCTGCGCCTTGAGGCTGGCGGCGCCGACGAGATGCGCGCGCTCAGCGAGACCAGCGGCTATTTCCAGGTCCCGCCCGTCGATTGGGACAGGACCGGTCGCCGCGTGCTCACCACCGGCTGGGTCGAGGGCATTCCGCTCACCCATCCCGATGCACTTGCCAATCCCGCTATCGACCGTGTTGCCCTCGCCAATGATATTACGCGCGGCTTCCTTACTCATGCGATCGAGCATGGCGTCTTCCATGCTGACATGCACGAAGGCAACATCATCATCACGCCGGAAGGCAAGGTGGCGCTGGTCGATTTCGGCATCATCGGCCGTATCGGCATGACCGAACGCCGCTTCCTCGCTGAAATCCTCTGGGGCTTCCTGAAGCGCGACTACATGCGCATTGCCGAGGTTCATTTCGAAGCTGGCTATGTGCCGTCCACGCAGTCGGTGGGCGACTTCGCGCAGGCCCTCCGCTCCATCGGCGAGCCCGTTCATGGCAAGCCGGCCGAGGAAGTGTCCATGGGCCGGGTCATCCTCCAGTTGTTCGATTACACCCAGACCTTCGGCATGGAGATGCGCCCCGAACTGGTCCTTCTCCAGAAGACGATGGTTCAGGTCGAGGGCGTCGCCCGCGCGATTGATCCCGGCCACAATATCTGGACGGCATCGGAGCCGGTCGTCGGTGGCTGGGTCAGGCGCAGTTTCGGACCGGAAGGCGCCGCGCGCCTCATCAGCGGCAATCTGAAGGAAATCACCAACCGCCTGAAACGCCTGCCAGAGGTCATGGATAGGTTCGAAGCGTCCCTTGATGAACCCGCGAACGGTCCGCCAACGGTCCGGCGTGCCCCCTTCGCGCCCTGGTGGGGCTGGTTCGGACTGGTCATCATTCTGGCGCTGATTGCTTATGGCAGCATTGTCGCTCTCGCCTGAGGCGCCTGCTTTCGGCCCATCACTCCCGTGCCGGGTGTAAGCCCTTAATCTGTATTAACGATTGGCCTACGCTTGCCCTGTCCGAGTCGGAAGGGGCGCGTCATGAAAGCCATCCTGTTAGCTGTTGCAGGCGTCGCACTGCTCGCCCCCACGGCTGGCGCGCGCGACAGCCGCTTCCTGTCGGCGCCCTTCGATCAGGCTCGGTTCTTCCCGCAACCAGGCGCCGCCCCTGCGCGCGAACTCCAAGGCGGGCCGGGCCGATCCGGCGCGCACATGTCGAGCCAGACCCGGATCATCAGGGTCACGCCGCGCGAGCAGACCGCCGGCATTCGCATCTTTCGCGGCAGCGTGGTCACTGAACACAGCAGGTCACCCGCCCCGAGCATGGACACCGCACTCGCCGGGAAGACCGTGATCCGCGTCAAGAAACCGCCTCGGAACCCCTACAAGACGGTTATTGTCTACACGCCCGGATCTGTCACACGCCTGAGTCCGGACCGGTTTCCTGACTGAATCCTGCTGAATCTTTACCAGTCGCTGCGGTTTCACGGGCTTTTGTGAGGCTTGTGCAAGGATTTTGCGGTAAGACAGCCCCAGCAACCTATCTGAAGGCCATGGAACAGAAACGCATTCTCCTCGTCATCGGCGGCGGCATAGCCGCCTACAAGAGCCTCGAGCTGATCCGCGAACTTGGCCGTCGCGGCATTGCCAGCCGTTGCATCGTGACCAAGGCCGGTCAGGAATTCGTGACGCCGCTATCGGTCTCCGCACTTTCCGGTGACAAGGCCTATACCGAACTGTTCGACCTCGATGAAGAAGCCGAGATGGGCCATATCCAGCTCTCGCGCTCTGCTGATCTTGTCGTCGTTTGCCCCGCCACGGCAGACCTGATGGCCAAGGCCAATGCCGGCCTCGCCAACGACCTTGCTTCCACCATGCTGCTCGCCACCGACAAGCCCGTGCTGATGGTGCCCGCCATGAACGTGCGCATGTGGCAGCACGCTGCCACCATTCGGAACGTTGCCCAGCTGCGCGCTGACGGCGTCACCGTCATGGAGCCCGACGAAGGCGCCATGGCCTGCGGCGAGTTCGGCCCCGGTCGCCTGCCGGAAGTCCGCGCGATTGTCGCCGCCATCGAAGCACAGCTCGAAGGTCCGGGGCAGGGGGCGCTGGTTGGCGTTCACGCGCTCGTCACGGCAGGTCCGACACGCGAGCCGCTTGATCCGGTCCGCTACCTCTCCAATCATTCTTCCGGACGTCAGGGCTATGCCATTGCAGCGGCACTGGCTGCGCAGGGCGCCGATGTGACACTCGTGTCCGGTCCGGTTGCTATCGCGCCGCCACGGGGCGTCACACTGGTGAAGATCGAGACCGCCCGCCAGATGCTCAAGGCCTGCGAAGACGCACTGCCTGCCGACGTGTTCATTTCCGTTGCCGCTGTCGCCGACTGGCGCCCGGCCCGCGCGGCCACCAAGAAGCTCAAGATCAAGGCGACCGATGCCGAAGCCCCGGCCATGGAACTCGCCGAGAACCCTGACATTCTCAAGACGCTGTCCAACAAGCGCAAGAACCGCCCGCGCCTCGTTATCGGCTTTGCCGCCGAGACGCACGACGTCGAAGATTATGCCCGCGCCAAGCTCGACCGTAAGGGCTGTGACTGGATCGTCGCCAATGATGTTTCCGGCGATGTCATGGGCGGCGCCGAGAACGAAGTCGTGCTGATCACCCGCGACCAGTCCGAACGCTGGCCCCGCATGGACAAGGAAGACGTTGCCATTCGTCTGGCGCAGAAGATCGCAGCTGAACTTGGCGGGGATGATGGTGGTCTGAAGCTCGCGGCGGAATAGCGCCGTCTTGACAGGTCGGGCGCCATGGCGCACCCGCCCGGCATGATCATTCGCGCTTACAAGCCTTCCGACCTGCCAGCCCTCCATGTCATCAACCAAGCCGGTGTGCCCGGCGTTGGCGACGAGACCCAAGCAACGCTTGGCAAGTGGCTCAGCCTCCATGATGCCCGTGTCGCCACTGATGTAGACGGCACGTTGCTTGGCTTCATCAACCTCATCCCGCCCGGCGAAATGGGCTATGACAGTGCCAACCTGCGCTGGCTCGAAAATTGGGGCGATGATTTCATCTATGTCGACCGCATTGCCATTGCCGAAGCAGGCCGGGGGCAGGGCGTCGGCGCGGCCCTCTATGAAGATGCTTTCGCAGCCTATGCCGGAAAAACGCCCTGGATCACCTGCGAAGTGAACCTGCGCCCGCCCAATCCCGGCTCCCTCCGCTTCCATGCCCGCCTTGGCTTTGAAGAGATCGGACGGCGTTCCTATGCCGATGACACGAAGGAAGTCGTGTATCTCGCCCGCAGCCTTACTTGACTCCGCAACGCGACTCGAACACGGCTGCGCCCCATGAAAAACGTTACTGTCAGCGTCTGTCCGCTCCCGCATTTCGAAGGGCTGAACCTGCCCGCCTATGAAACCGCCGGTTCGGCCGGCATGGACGTCCGCGCGGCTGTGCCGGAAGGCGAACCCATGGTCCTGGCGCCCGGCGCGCGCGCCATGGTGCCGACCGGCCTCAGCGTCGCCATTCCCGAGGGATATGAGATTCAGGTTCGTCCGCGCTCGGGCCTCGCGGCCAAGCATGGCCTCACCTGCCTCAATACGCCCGGCACGATCGACAGTGATTATCGCGGTGAGATCAAGGTCATCCTGATCAATCTCGGCGCCGAACCCTTTACCATCGCGCGCGGCGAACGCATCGCCCAGCTGGTGCTTGCGCCCGTGACCCAGCTCGCATGGGCAGAAACCGACAGTCTCGACGCAACATCGCGCGGGGCCGGTGGATTCGGATCAACCGGACGATAATTGTCCTTGCAAAGCGCCGGGTTTTGCCCATATATCGAATATCGATATTTATTCGGAGGCGCTTCAAATGGATCCCTTTCAGATGGTTGTCATCATTGTGCTGATTGCGGTCAGTGCGCGGGTGATCCGGCAGTATTTGAAGATGAAGGAAGTCCAGCAGGCTGGCGCAGCGACTGACAAGGACGTGGCGCGGATGGAGTCCGACATCGCCCGTTTGAAAGAGCGTGTCCACGTGCTCGAGAAGATCGTCACCGATAATGACCGCCAGCTTGCCGAGGAAATCCGCAAGCTCGCCTAGACATATCCTTAACGCGGGGCGAAAAATTACCCCATTAGAGTCCACCCGAACCTAAACTCCTGCGTGTAAGGAGATAGGCAAACGGAGGACAGCCGTATGGCGACTTTTGGTAAAAAGAAAGCGGGTGCAACAGGCGCGCCAAGCTTCGGCAAGCGCCCGGCTGCGACAACATCGGCCGGCGTATTTGGCTCGCCCGCACATCCCAAGGGTGATCTCAGCCCTGAGGCCCGCGCCTTTCTTGAAGCCGAGCGCAGCATACGGGGCCAGGCGGCGCCCGCGGCCCCATCCTCTATTCCCATGCCGTCCTACGCGTCGTCCCAGTCGGGCGAGACCCAAGGCAAGCCAGCCGGAAAACCTGTTTTCGGCCGCCGTATCATTGCGCGCATTATCGACGAACTTCTCATCCTGATCCCCGTCGGCATCATTTTCATGCCTTCCCTCACAAGCGCGATCAGCGCACTGGCCAGCGCAGACGTCGGCTCGCCCGAAGAGGCTCGCGCGAATATTGAATTCCTGAAGTTTGGCGTCGTCTGCTTCCTGGCGCAGGCGCTCTACGGCATCCTGCTGGAAAGCTCAGGCATGCAGGCGACGATTGGCAAGTTGGTGTTCGGCGCCGTCGTAACGGACCCGAACGGGCAGAAACCAGCCCTTGGCGCGGTCATCATGCGCAACACGCTTGGCCGATTGATCGTGAACCTGATCCCGCTTTGCGGCGGCTATGCTGTCGGCCTGTTCCGGGCTGACCGGCGCTGCGTGCATGACCTGGTCGGCAACACGATGGTGCGCGCACGGGCGCCCTATGCCGAGCCATCCTATTCTCAGGTCTTCGCCTAGGCGTCGCGCGGCTCAGATCAGCGCGCTGTCGTCGCGGGCAAATTTCGCAAGCAGGTAGGCGTCGGTATCTTCAATCGTTTCCAGCTTGCCGAAGGCGAACGCTTCCCGGTCGAGTACGAGATCACGCGGGCGCAATTCGCGGCTGATCTCCAGCCCTTCCAGCGTTCGCGCGCGGGAGAAGGCGACATAGGCCTGCCCGTGGGCGAACATGCCGCTGTCGAAGTCGATGAACACCTTGTCCAGCGTCAGCCCCTGCGCCTTGTGGATCGTGACGGCATAGGCGAGGCGTAGCGGCATCTGCTTGAACGTGCCGACGACTTCGCGCTTCACCTTCTTGGTTTCCGGCTCCAGATCGTAGCGGTATTTCTCCCAGGCCGACGGCTCGATCTCATAGGCGCGACCGTCAATCGAAACGATGACGCCCTTGCCTGAAAAGCCCTCCACGATCGCCAGCGAGCCGTTGACCCAGCGCCCTTCCGGGTCATTGCGGATCAGCATGACGCGCGCGCCTTCCTTCAGCACGAGGTCAGCTTCGGTCGGGAAGGCCTTCTCCTCGAACTGTCCCTGCACTTCAGCCGAGAATGTCTTCGACCGGGTCGTCAGGCCGTCAAGCCTGGCCTGGTTGATGCGGTTGGCATTGGCATTGTTCGGCGTCAGCACGACATGTGTTTCTGATGCGTCCACGGCGCTGCGCGAGGATACAACACTGCGGAGCACCGCCTCGTCCATCGGCGTCACCTTGCCCGTACGCAGCGCGCCCAGCAGCGCCAGGAAGCGCGGGTCTTCCTGCCGGAACACATGCTTCAGCGCCAGCAGGGCGAACTCGGCTTCCTTGAAGGCTGGCGCATTGAAGAAATAGCTGCCGCCATAACGATCCTGCAGGATCGGTGATTCGCTGTTCGATATGACCGGTGGCAGCTGGTGCAGGTCTCCCGACAGGATCATCCGCACACCGCCGAACGGACGCTTCGACATCCGGTTCAGCTTCAGGCTGCGGTCGATGGCGTCCAGCATGTCGGCCCGCACCATCGAAATCTCGTCGATGATCACCGTCTCCACCGCCTTGATCAGCCGTGTCGATCGCAGGCGCTTGATGTCGGCTGGCTCGACAAGGCGCGGTGGCAGTTTGAAGAAGGAATGGATTGTCTGCCCGCCGGCATTCATTGCCGCCACGCCGGTTGGCGCCAGCACGACGGCCTTGTCGCCCGCGCCAGCCAGGAACTTGCGCAGCATGGTCGTCTTGCCGGTTCCGGCGCGTCCGGTGAGGAACAGGTTGCCTTGGGCCCCGGCCCCGCTGGCCACCCATTTGGCGGGCGCGGCATAGAGGGTTTCAGGGTCGGCGGAGCGCGTCTCGGTCATCCCCCCGCTTAACGGGCTTTTTACGCCATGGCGAGTGGCGCGGGCGCGCAAAGCCTGACACCGGCTTGACTCTGGAATATTCGCAAATTACTTTGTATTTCAAAGTTGATATCGGAGCCTTTCTCATGAGCCACTCATCCCTCACCGACGATCTTTCCTATTTGCGTGACATGGCCGAAGCGGGCCAGAACGCGCCGCTGCTGGGCGGGCGTTTCCTCAGCTGGTGGGGCGGGCTGACCACGCTCGCCTATCTCGGCCATTATGCCATTTCCGAGGGCATGTTCGGCCTCCAGCCCATCGCCTTCGCCTGGATGTGGTCTGCTTATGGCGTGCTTGGGTTTGGCGGCTTCAAGCTGCTGCAATTCACCTTCCCGCCCAGCAAGCCGGGCGCTGCCTCCACCGGCAACCGCGTGTCCTCCCTTGTCTGGATGGGCGCCGGCATGATGCTCTTTGCCTTTTTCTCCGGTGCCATCTTTCGCTCGATTGCCGATGGCGGCGCCAGTGATGCCTTCGTCTGGTCCGTTCCGGTCGTGCTGGGCGCCTATGGCCTGTCGCAGCTCACCTCGGGGCTGATATCCGGCAGCCGTATCCTCACGCTGGCAGGGTGGGGGGCTATCGCCAGTGTCGCGGCGGCCGTCTTCCTGACGGGAACAAACATGGTCTGGCTGCTTGGGGCAATGGTCGCCGGCCTCACGGTCTTCCTGCCGGGCATCCTCCTGCTTCGCGGTGAACCGTCGGAGACTGTTTAAGCCGTCATGACCAGCGAGAATCCCTTCGATCACAATGATATAGATGATGTCATCCATGGCCGCCTCAGGCTCGGCATCATGGCCTATCTCACCTCCGTCAGTCCCGCCATTTTCGGCGAGTTGAAGGACAAGGTCGGCGCCACCGACGGCAATCTCTCGACCCATCTGCGCAAGTTGGAAGAGGCCGGCTATGTCCGCATCGAGAAGCGCTTTGTCGGCAAGCGGCCTCAAACGCGGGTGTTCCTCACTGAAGAGGGACGCGCAGGCTGGGTGGCCTGGCTGGACCGGATGCAGGCCCTCATGCGGGCCGCCGAATAGGGCTCAGGGGCTCATCAGCCTGACTTGCTGGCCGGGGCGCAGGGGCCGCGCATCGGCCACCACCTGCCAGCCCATATGCTCGTAAGCCTTGCGCGCGCCGACATTCTGCTCGTCCACATCAAGCGTCAGGCATTTGCCCGCTTCACTCTGCGCCACGTCCAGCAGGCCGCGCCCAACCCCGCAAAGACGCCAGTCATCATGCACGAACAGATGGTCGACATAGCCAGTCGTCATGTTGAGTGTCAGGAAACCGATCACACCGGCAGAGGGCTCTTGGGCCACCAGCACGCGGGCGTTCGCAAAGGCGTTCTGCAACACGGGCAGGTAGGCCTGCCATTCGCCACGCCAGGGGAAGGCGCGCAGGCAGTCGCGGAAGATACGCAGGCACGGGATCCGGTCGTTCCGTGTGAACGCCCTGATGCTCCATCCGGCTCCCGCATGTGTGTACATGCAAGACAGACTAGCAGAGGCGGACAGCCCGTCCAGCCGGACGTCGCGTCTTATGTCAGTCTGCCGTGCACTGTATGAGCCTGAGATTGCCGCCACCGGTCTTGATGCTCTCCATCAGTCCCATCGAGACGAAATTGTCGAAATAGGTTTCCGAAATGGCATCCTGTGCCGCTTCACTGGCCTTCTGCTGTTCGCCGGGCGGCAGGCTGGCAATGCGGGTCTTTTGTTCCTCGTACAGGTCCTTCACTTCTCCGGCACCGATGCGTGCGGATTCCTCGTCCCACTCGCCGCCATTCTCCGCGATGACAACATAAGGCGCGTTATCGCTCGCATTCATCATGCTGCGAAACAGCAGCACCCAGCCGATCGGCTGCGGTTTCCCGAGGCGGAATTTTTCAACGAACATGACCTGATGCGTCATCTTGCCAAACGTGTCCTCGGTGTCTTCCGACCGGACGCGCGCCTCGCCTGTCTTCACCACCAGCGTGTCTGCCTTGCAGGCCTCATCCTTGAACGTGCTGAACTGAGTGATGTCGCCCACAGCAGCCAGGAAGTCCTGCTGCTCCTTGAGCGCGTCGGCGGCCACCGCCTTGCCAAAGGCTTCTGTCACCTCGATCATCGTTTTCACGGTCGCGGCATTGCTTTCAAGTTCCGCAGGCACAGGACGGCAGGGCTTCCCGTTGGACGGGCGCTCACGGCACGCCAGCGTCTGGGTCTTGTCGGCAAGTGTCTCCAGCGGGCTTGCCGCCTCGTTGTAGCCGTAGCCCTTGAATTCCTTGATATGCGCGATCTCCTTGTCGAGCGCGGCGCGTTCCTCGGGCGTATAGCGGAACACCTCGCCCCAACGCAGGCTGCCCAGCACATCGACATGCGCAATCATGCGCCAGTACTGGTCCATCACGAACATGGTGATCTGGTGCTGCTGGGGAAGGTCTGTGCCGTCAGGCTGTTTGCAGTCCATCTCAGCGACGCTGGCCGTCGCTTGCGCCAGCGCGGTGTCCACCTGTCCGCGCACCTCAGGCGGCACCATGGCCTTCAGGTCCGCCGCTCTGATTGCCAGCATGGATTCCGACGCCAGAACATACATCGGGTCAGTCCAGTTGCACTTCTTCGCCGCTGCCGTGATCTGCGCCACGTTCGACAGTTCTGCGAGGATGGCATTGGGATTGGGCGCCGCAGGCACAGGCGCGCGCGGGTCGGCCGCCTGCGCCAAAGCTGGCGTTCCGAGCAGGGCAAGGCACATGGCCGCCCCCGTGAATTTCATGCACCGGATCATTGAGACGTCCCCCTGAATTCGCTCAGGCGTCAGTCTATTCGCGCTTTTGGCTTGTTGGCAAACACCCCCAGGGGGGATGGATGCCTACATTTGCATGGTCCAGCCTTCAACGCCCATGGCCGCCTGCCGGACCGCTTCCGACAGGGTCGGGTGGGCGTGAGAGGTGCGGGCAATGTCTTCCGATGCCGCGCCAAATTCCATGGCCACGCAGATTTCGGCAATCATCTCGCCGACGCCAACGCCGATCATGTGGGCGCCAAGGATCTTGTCCGTGCCTTTTTCCGCGAGGATTTTCACGAAGCCGACGGTCTCGTGGTTCGTGCGCGCACGCGAGTTGGCCATGAAGGGGAACTTGCCCTTCACATACTCGACGCCAGCGGCCTTCAGCTCTTCCTCGTTCTTGCCGACCCAGGCGATTTCCGGGTTCGTGTAAACGACGCTCGGCACGAGGTTATAGTCGACATGGCCTGCCTTGCCGGCGATCAGCTCGGCCACGGCCGTGCCGTCATCCTCGGCCTTGTGCGCGAGCATTGGGCCCGGGATACAGTCGCCCACAGCCCAAACGCCGTCAGCCACCTTGAAATGGCCGTCGACGGGCTGGATCACGCCGCGCTTGTCCGGCGTCACGCCAATGTTTTCGAGGCCCAGGCCTTCTGTATAGGCTTTGCGACCGACAGCGAGGATCACCACATCGGCGTCCAGCGTTTCCGAATCGCCGCCCTTGGCGGGCTCCATTGTCAGTTTCAGTTTGCTCTTCAGCTTTTCAACGCCCGTCACTTTCATGCCGAGGCGGAAGTCAAGGCCCTGTTTCTTGAAGACTTTCTGGGCTTCCTTCGCCACTTCAGCATCGGCTGGCGGCAGGATGCGGTCGAGATATTCAACAACCGTCACTTCCGAGCCGAGGCGGGCCCAGACAGAGCCCATTTCGAGGCCGATCACACCGGCGCCGATCAGGATCAGGCGCTTTGGCACGGAGGTTAGCGACAGGGCCCCGGTATTGGTCACAACGCGCTCTTCGTCGACCTCGATACCCGGCAGGCCAGTCGGCTCCGATCCGGTCGCGATCACGATATTCTTGGCTTCCAGCGTCTGCTTCTTGCCGTCGAGTCCCGTGACCTCGACTTTGCCCTTGCCGACAATCTTGCCGTAACCCTGGATATAGTCGGCCTTGTTCTTCTTCAGGAGGAACTCGACGCCCTTGGTCAGGCCTTCGACAGCTTCTTCCTTCTGGCTCATCATCTGGGCCAGATCGAGTTCAAGCTTGCCGACCTTGATGCCCATGCCGGCAAAGTCGTTCTGGGCCGACGCATACATCTGCGATGCGTGAAGAAGGGCCTTGGACGGGATGCAGCCGACATTGAGGCAGGTGCCGCCGAGCTTGCCGCGCGATTCGATACAAACGGTCTTCAGACCAAGCTGTCCGGCACGGATGGCGCAATTGTAGCCGCCGGGTCCGCCGCCGATAATGACGACATCATAGGTCTCTGACATGGGATTTCTGCCTTGCTGAAAGGGCCTCTAGGGCGAGAGCCTGCAACCTAGGCATTTTGGCTCTGAAATCAATGCGGCCTCTGACGCTAGGTCAGGCTTTTCGTCGCTTGATCACATAAAGCGCAGCTGTCAGCGCGATCAGGACGAGCGAGACCACGGCCTCGTCCGCCCACAGGCGCGATGCCGTGCCCGTGGCGGCCATCATCACGGGCAGCAAGGCGAAAAGGAACGTGCCCAGGCCGGCCAGCCATGCCCCGCCGGGCCGCTGGGCGACAGCGACAAGTCCGCCAAGCAGAACCACGCCCGCTGCGACGATACGGACAAGACTTGTCGGCGGTTGCAACAGGGCGTCGCCGAGCGGGCTGCCACGGCTCGTGATCATGATCACGGCCGAGAGGCCCTGCCAGAGCAGCCATGCAGAGAGGAAAGCCAGAGCGACCCCCACCAGGATTCGAATATTCATTGCGGCGCCCTCCCAAGCTCTTGAGACAAGCTATGGCGAAGCGGTGCGCCGGGCAATCAGAAACAGGCGTAACCCTAGAACAGGCGTATGGTCCGTGGCTGGTTCTGCTTGGCATGCATGCGGCGGCCATGCGCGGCAAAGCTGGCGCGCTGGCGGGCGATTGCCGCCGGAACGAAAGTTGGCTTGGGGGCGGCGGGGCGCTTGCGCACAATTGCCGCAGCAGGTTCGGCCTGCGGTTCCGGCGCCGGGGAGGCGGCCACGGGTTGCACTGCGGGGGCAAGGGCTGGCTCAACCAAGGGCACCCGCACAGGCTTGCGCTTGCGCAATTCATAGACAGCGCTCAGCAGCAGCACCGCGCCAATCCCTGCGCCTGCAACAGCGCCTTCCGCCGGAGACGGGTTGTTCCACCAGCCATCCGAAAATCGGACGAGATAAACAGTCGGGAAACCGGCCGCGAGGCCCATGATATACCAGAGCACGCCCCCATGACGGCGCCCGGCGATCATCGCTGCAGACGAATAAAAGCAAAGTGCGGCCAGCAAATAGGGCCCGCCATAGGCAATGCCGAGGGCGCGCCAGTCGACCGATTCAAGGCCTGCGGCCACATCGTCATGCACGATCCAGCTGACCATCATCATGATCGAGGGCCAGCGCACGGCCGTCAGCGCGCCGAACGCAAAGGCGATGGCATAGACAGCTATCAACGAGGCGATGAGCTTGCGGAGCATCCCGTATCGCTAACACGCGCAGGGTATATGCCGGCTGAACACGATGTTGCAAATTTGATCGATAGGCGCCATTTCGCCCCTAAAGCTTGAGGATCATGGCGGGCACGGCCATCACCGCCGCCTGCAGCAAAGTGGTCATGAACAGGGCATCACGGGTCGAGTTGAGCTGCCAGGCGAGGAATGTCAGCGAATAGATGAAATAGGGCCAGGCAAAGATCAGTCCTGTCTGCGGCCCGACCAGAAGCGCGAACACGAACGTGAAGCTAAGCGCCGACCAGCCCGCTGCGTGCCAATAGGTGGGTGTCGCTCGCCGCGTCATCGAGAGAATGAACCAGAGCGCCAGCGTGGAGACGATCGGCCAGAGAACGAGCAGGCCGAACAGCGGCGGCTCTGCCTCATCGCCTGATTGCGACCCAGGTGCGTTCGGAAACAGTATGGCCACCAGCGTGAGGGTCACGACGCTGCCAGCGATCACAGCCCCCAGGGCCTGCGCCAGGTAGATGAGGCGCGACCTGTCGGTCTGCGTCATGAAGTTCAGGTATTTCAGCGGTCCCGGTCCCACAACGCCCCCTTTGCCTGTGTGCTCCCACAAGGAACACACAGGTCTATAAGGGAAGAGGCGTGGCATCGCCACTGATGGGTTCACGCCATTTCAGCAACCGGCCATAGGTTCCGGGCGAAATAGGTCGCCTTCATCCGGTCCATATAGGCAACAAGGTTCGTATGGCCACGTACAAGGTCTGTCAGCGGCGTGTCGAAGAACTCGGTTGCACAGCTGATCAGCACGCTCGCGACGCTGGCGTCGGCGACGGTCGGCTTCTCGCCGAACAGGTAGGGCTTGCGCGCCAGCTGGACGGCGATGGCCTGCAGGTCCCATTCGGCAAGCTGCATCCGCTCGCCTTCGGTATGCCGACCAATGCCCGTGGCATAATGCGTCGCCGCCATGCCTTCGCGCAGTCCGGCCGTCATGTCCGAGAGGGCTGGTTCCGGCATTCCGTCAAAGAAGTGGATCGGGCCCTTGTAGAAATTATCGTCCTTCAGCCAGCGTTCCATGCCGATGATCGTGGCAAGATTGCCCTCGGCCATCCGCTCCAGCGCCCAGCTGGTCACCCGCTGCTCGTCGGTCAGTCCCGCATCGAGCGATCTGTGCAACTTCTTCTCGAAATGCGCCCGGATGAAATTGCTGTCCTGGATCAGCAGGTCGCCGTCCATCACATAAGGCGCCTTGTGCTTTGATACCGCTTCAAGGTCGGCAATGGCGCGATCAAATTCCAGACCCAGCATCTGCAGCTGGATGTCGGTCTTCATCACGTAAGGGCTGGGCGAGGGGCAATCGAACATCGGGCCCCATCCGTAAAGTGTGATCATTGTCAGTCTCCGTCTCAAGGTTGCGATAAGGGCTTGATACGGCAGGGCTGCTGACAGCATGGTGTCAGCAGCGTGGCAGTAGGATTAAATAATGAGACGCACCGAACGCCTGTTCCAGATCATCCAGGTCCTGCGCCGCCACCGCGCGCCGGTCACAGGACAAGTGCTGGCCGAGGAGCTGGAAGTGTCCCTGCGCACGCTCTATCGCGACATGGCCGAACTGATCGCCCAGCGCGTGCCAATCCGCGGCGAGGCCGGCACCGGCTATGTGCTGGAAGACGGATACGACATGCCGCCGCTGATGCTCACGGCCGACGAACTGGAAGCCGCCGTGCTTGGTGCGCAATGGGTCGCGGCGCGCGGCGACGCAGCCCTCTCACGCGGCGCCCGCGACCTGATCGCCAAGCTCACCGTCGCCGTGCCGCGCGAACTGCAGCCGGTGATCGTCGATTCCGGGCTGACACCTGTCAGCTTCAGGGAGCGCCCCAAGGACAGTTTCGATGTTGCCCTTGTTCGTCAATCCATCCGTGGGCAAACAAAGATTGCGCTCGACTATGCCGACGAGACCGGCAATGTCACGCGCCGCGTGGTCTGGCCTTTCCTCCTCGCTTATTGGGATGATATTCGCCTCATCTGCGCCTGGTGCGAACTGCGCCAGGACTTCCGCCATTTCCGCACAGACAGGGTGCGAAAAGCCGAAACGCTTGGCCGCTTCCCCGAACGCATCACGACGCTGCGCCGCAAATGGGAAGCCCAGCGCCGCTCTTCAAAACGTTAATCGAAAAGGCCCGGCAACATGGGCGCTGCCCCGTCAGCATCGGCCTGTTCCAGCTGCAGCATGTGCCGTTTCGTCGCCCGCCCGCCATAGGCCGAGAAGCCGCCAATCCTGCCTGAGGCCGCGAGCACCCTGTGGCAGGGCACCACCAGCGGCCACGGATTCTTTCCCATCGCCGCCCCAATTGCCCGCGCCGCATGTGGATCGCCAATCTGCCGCGCCAGCGCGCCATAGCTCGTCGTCTCGCCCCAGCCCACATTGCGCAGCGCTGTATAGACTTTCGCGCTGAACGCATTGACGCGGCTCATGTCGAGATCAATGTCGGCAAACCCCGTCGCCTCGCCGTCGAAATAGGCATGCATCCGCTCCTCGCAGTCAGATACATTTTTCGGCAGCCTGTCAGACCATGCCGCGCCTGCGATCCGCCCGAGCCGCAGTTCCGTCGCCGCCTCGCTCGCCTCCGGCAGCTGAACCTGGATCAGGCCCGCAGCATTCCATGCCAGGCCGCACGGTCCAATGGCCGTATCGAACAGGTGGAAATGGGCTTCTGCCCGCTCAGGATCGGCACCCTGCGTCATGAATTCAGGATCACTCCGAATGGATCAGGCATCAAGGGCATTTGCCCAAAGAATGCGTTTGGCGCCGATCACTTTCGGCTGCTAGGGAGGGGGTGATCAAAAAAATCGAGAGGAAACAGGTATGGGCAGAGTTCAGGGAAAAATGGCATTCATCACCGGCGGCGCGCAGGGCCTCGGCGAAGCCATCGGCAAGATGCTGGCCAAAGAAGGCGCCAAGGTCACGCTGACCGATGTGAACGGCGCGGGCGCCGAAAAGGTCGCCGCCGAAATCAACGCCGCCCATGGCGAGGGCACCGCCTTCGCGTTCCAGCATGACGTCACCGACGAAGCCCGCTGGCAGGAAGTTCTTACCGCTGCGCATGAAGCGATGGGCGGCCTCAACGTGCTCGTCAACAATGCCGGCATCGGCTCGCTCGGCTCGGTCGAGGACGAGAACTATGACATGTTCAAAAAGGTCCAGACGGTTGACGTCGACTCCATCTTCCTCGGCTGCAAGTACGCCATCCCGCTGATGCGCGCCCACGGCCTCGGCTCGATCATCAACATCTCTTCCATCGCCGGCATCATCGCCAGCGCGAACTATGTTTCGTACAACACGGCCAAGGCCGCCGTGCGCCACATCTCCAAGTCCATCGCGCTGCATTGCGCCAAGGGCGGCCAGATCCGCTGCAACTCGGTCCACCCGGTCTTCATCAACACGCCGATCCTGGATCGCACCAAGGAAATGTTCGGCGAGGAAGAAGCCCTCGCCAAGCTCGGCCGCCAGATCCCGCTTGGCAAGGTCGGTGAGCCTGACGATATCGCCTATGCCGTGCTTTATCTCGCCTCGGACGAATCCAAACTGGTCACCGGCATCGAACTGAAAGTCGATGGCGGCATTTCCGCGATGTAGGGAGCCGGGCATGCGGAGCAGTTTTGCACTATTCGGGCTTTGTCTCGCAGCGGCATGCGCCAGCGCTTCCGCGCCAGTGCCTGCGACCCCCGCGGAAGTAATCGCAATCGACCCTTGTGCGGCGCCGACTGCGGATGGGCATTTCCTTTTCTGGGACGGCTCCCTCCCACTAATGCCCAATATCTGGATCGTGTTCAAACCTCTCTTCATGGCCGCTTCGGGGCAGGTGCAAGAAGTTGCGCCTGCCTGCGTCGGAAACGTGGCGGTGTCAGATCCAATGATCGCGTATCTCTCTCACGAAGACAGAATGTTGCACATCAAGCCCGATGCCCCAGTGGGCAGGGAGGTAGTGCTGACGGCCACATTTGGGTCGACGCCCGTCTCGGCGCGGGCTCTGATAACTATGCCTCTTGGCAAGAGCCTGATTGGCACATGGGCTCAGTCCGGGCTCGCCTGTCCGGAATTGGCACGCGTAAGGGAGCTCGTCTTCGCGCCCGATGGAACATTTTCTGTTACGTGGAAGCCCTATGAATCCTATCAGGACTACTGGGGCACTTACGCTTTCAATTCTGATACAGACGAACTCGTTCTGACCATAGAAGCGGGAAATAGTATTCCAGACAATGTTGTGCTTTCGGGCAAGGTCAAGCTGACGAGCGACACGCTGCAGCTTGGGAACATCTCCCTTGGTAGTCCACCAGCCTCCGGCCGCGCGGCTTGTCCGGGACATTTCGACAAATTCAACGCGCAACGACCTTAGGGGCACTTGTCCGGTCCCAAGTGTTCATGGTATGTTCTTTTCCTCAACTGGGGAAAAGAACATGATTGGATATGTAACTTTCGGCACGTCGGACCTGGCCCGGGCGGCCGCATTCTATGATGCGATCGCCAAGGAAATGGGCTCAGGTCGCATGATGGAAACCGACACCTACATCGCCTGGGGCACGCCGGGCGGCGGCGCAGGCATTGCCGCTACGCTGCCATTCGACGGCAAGCCGGCGACGGTCGGCAATGGCACGATGGTGGCACTTGAGGCCAAGGACAAGGAACAGGTCCACCGGCTTTTCAAGATCGCGATCACGCAAGGCGGAACCGATGAAGGCCCTCCCGGCCCGCGCGGGGAAGGCGGCTTCTATGCAGCCTATTTCCGCGATCCGGACGGCAACAAGCTGAACGCCTTCATCATGGGCTGACCGGACCTGGTCCCATAGCGTATCGCCCGAAACCCTCTTGCTCGCCACAGTATTGTTGTGTATAGACAACATATTGGTGTGAGTAAGAGGTTTTTTCGTGGGTGTTCATAACAGGCTTGCGGTGTTCCGCGCTGAGCGTTCGATGAGCCGCAAGGCCCTTGCCGACGCGATCAGTGTCAATCCGCAGACGATCGGATATCTCGAACGGGGCGATTATGCTCCGTCGGTCGAGCTCGCGCTCAAGATATCGGCCCTGTTTGGCGTGCCGGTCGAACACCTGTTCTCGCTCACGCCATTTGTCCCACTCGCGCAAAGTCTGAAGGACCCGGAGACCTGACATGTACGCCCGATCGAAACGCTATCCGTTTGGCCGCTCCATATCGCGGCCTGTCATCCGCCTGCTGACCGCCGGCCTGTATGCCGGCTATCCCGCAGGATGCCTGTTGCAATTGCTACCGGCAACGGGCGCAGGCCTCTGGGCCCATTTTGCCGGGCTTGCCCTCATTGTCGTCGCTGTCGGCTGTTTCCTCTCCATCGCCATGAGCAGTGTTCAGCGGCAGGCCCAGGAAGTCGATGCCCAGCTCGATGAGCGCGAACGCGCCGAGCGCGACCACGCAGGCTACAGGGCGCATGCACTCTTCTCGTGCGTCGTGCTCCTTGGCATTCTCTACATTGCCCTGGTCAGCGACCTTGTCGCCAATGGCAAGGCTGATCTCTGGCTCCCACAAGGCTACGAGGGATGGAACGCCATCTTCTGGGGCGCGATGATGCTGGCGCTGACACTGCCTGCTGCGGTGCTCGGCTGGCGGCGTGGCCTGCCCGACGTCGACTAGCTTGGGGTAAGCGTCTTCTTCGACGTGACGAGGAACGCATAGATGCACAGCACCGCCATCACACCCGCTGATGCATACAGTGTCAGCGGGGTGGCGATGGAATAGAGGCCCGCGCCGATCAGCGGCCCGAACACGAACCCGGCCGGCGGCGCCGCAGCCAGCAGCGCCGCCGCCGATCCTTGCTCGTGACGATCGACCGACAGGCTGCCCAGCGCATTGGCAGATGGCACCGCGAGCGCGCCGCCAACGCCTGCAATCAGGAAGCTCAGGCACATGGCCCAGAAGGGTTCGAACGTGTCGGCGCAGATATAGCCAATCGCCACCAGGCCGAGCCCGATCGGCAGGATCTTCCGCGGGTCAGGTCGGCGCGGCACGATATAGCCGAACTGGACGACGATCATCGCCGCCGCGAGGCAGGAGAAAATGATGCCTGTGTGGCGCACCGCAATCTCGCTGGCGGTATGTGCGGCCGTGTCGACGAAGTTGTACCGGTCTTCGATGAACCAACCGATGGTCTGCTGGATCATGCCGATGGCCATGAAATAGATGAACAGGAAGATGAGGTGTGGCGCGACCCGGCTGTCCCTTACCGACAGCGGCGTCGGGCGGTGCGATGCGCGGGTGGTCTTGCGGGTGCGCGGCAGCACGAAGGCGAGAATGATGCCCACCACGATATTGAGGATGATCGTGCCCCAGAGCGGCACCAGCGCCCCGAATGGCGCCAAGATCGCCGCTCCGGCCGGGCCGAGGATCGAGCCGACACTCATCGATGCCCCCAGCATGCCAAGGCCGCCAGCGCGGGTGAGTGTCGTGGTCGCATCCGTCATCGCCGCCATCGAGGCGGGTTGCAGGCCGGGTGCCAGAAGGCCGAACCAGAGCCGCGTGAAAGCCAGCAGGAAAAACGCCGCGAGCCCGGTCACAACGCCCGCCAGCGCCGCGCTCAGCGCAAACAGGAAGGCCATGTTCAACAGGCCCATCGCCATCAACGAGAACACCATCACGCGCTTGCGGCCGATCCGGTCGGCGATGCGGCCCCAGATCGGGATCATGAAGGCATAGATGGCCGAGGAGAAGGTCAGGATGCCCGCCACTTCGATCGGCGCAAGCCCGGCCTGTCGCGCCAGCGGCGCCACAACCACGAAATTGATCGTCATGCCGGCGCCCATGGCCATCATGGCGAGGGCGATCATGGATTGCTGCAGGCGGGTGAGGGGGCGCAGGGGCGTTTCTGTGTCTGTCATCCCTGATTCCCCTCCATTGGACTCTTCAGAGCTAGTCTGGCTCTTGCCGACCGCCAACCATGTCGCAGGGTAAACCGGCAGCGGTGACCTTGCACTCACTCACCAACACACCCTAAGTGACACTTATAAGCCACCCTGTTTCCGGAGAGATTACAATGCGCGCGATCCTGGATGTTGTCCTGTTCCTTCTGAACATCGCCACCTGGATCATTATCGTGCAGGCCGTCATGTCCTGGCTTGTCTCCTTTAATGTCCTGTCCATCAGCAACCCCACCGTGCGCAGCATCTGGGGCGGGCTGGAGCGTATCACCGAGCCGGTCTATGGCCCGATCCGCCGGATCCTGCCGCCGCTCGGCGGCCTGGACCTGACGCCGATGGCCGTGCTGCTGATCATTTTCTTCCTGCAGCGCCTGATCGTCCGCTACGGCTACACGATCGCGCCCTTCTAGCCCGATGCACCGGCTCACCGTTCGCGTGCAGCCAAACGCCTCCGCCGACCGGATCGAAGGGCCCGAGACCGATGCGGCGGGCCGAACCTACCTGAAAGTCCGCGTGCGCGCCGTTCCGGAAGACGGAAAGGCCAATGCGGCGGTCGAAAAACTGCTCGCCAAGCATCTCGGCCTGCCAAAGTCTGCCGTCAGGGTGGTGACGGGAGGCAAGAACCGGCTAAAAGGCCTCGATATAGACGGGCCGCCGGATCTGGCGGCTGTTCTGGCAGGGATGATGCAGGAATGAGTGCTCAGCGGATTGATGGAACCGGCGTCGCCGCCGACGTGCGTGCCAAAGTGGCCGAAGCGGTCAAGGCACTGCCCGGCCAACCGGCCCTCGCGGTCGTCCTCGTCGGGGAAGACCCCGCCAGCCAGGTCTATGTCCGTTCCAAGGTCCGCCTCACCGAAGAGGCCGGCATGGTCTCCGTCCATCACCAGCTGCCCGCCACGGCCACGCAGGCCGAAGTCGAAGACCTGATCGCAAGCCTCAATGCTGACGATGCCATTGATGGCATCCTGCTCCAGCTGCCTCTGCCCAAGGGTCTCGACGAGCACAGCGCCATCGAATGCATCGACCCGGATAAGGATGTCGACGGCCTCACCGAAGTCTCCGCCGGCCGCCTCACGCTCGGCAAGCCAGGCCTGCGCCCCTGCACGCCGAATGGCTGCGTCATCCTCGCGAAAAGTGCCCTCGGCGATGACCTGTCCGGCAAGCATGTCGTCGTCATCGGCCGCTCAATCCTCGTCGGCAAGCCTGCCGCGCTGCTCTTCCTTGCCGAGAACTGCACGGTCACCATCGCCCACAGCCGCACGGCCGACCTGCCAGCCGTCTGCCGCACGGCGGACATTCTCGTGCCCGCCGTTGGCCGCCCCAACATGGTCAAGGGCGACTGGGTCAAGCCCGGCGCCACCGTCATCGATGTGGGTATCAACCGCATTCCCGCGCCTGAAAAGGGTGAGGGCAAGACCCGCCTCGTCGGCGATGCAGACTTTGCCGATTGCGAACCCGTGGCTGGCCACATCACGCCCGTGCCCGGCGGTGTCGGCCCCATGACCATCGCCTGCCTGTTGCGCAACACGGTGCTTGCGGCCTGCGCCCGGCGCGGCTGGAGCGTCCCGGAGAGCCTTTGAGCCAGGAGTTCGCACCCCCGGCAACCAAGATGTTCCAGCGCCTCTGGCAGGCGCAGGGCGGCAAGTGCGCGCTCTGCGGCAAGCCCATGCCGTCAACACGCTTCGCTGTCGGCCATGCCACGGTCTGGAAGAAACAGCGCCCCACCTTTGACCATATCCACGCCCTCGCGCGCGGCGGCCCGGATGATGAGTCAAACCTCCAGCTCGCGCATGCCGTCTGCAACAAGCGCAAGGGCCGCGGTTAAGCTTCCGCCGCCTTCGCCGCGCCATTGCGCTCCATCAGGTAACGCGGGCCTGGCCCGAGACGCGCGGCCCGGTCTTCCGGATTGTACAAGGCGCAGTTCGACAGCGACAGGCACCCACAGCCGATGCACACGTCCAGCCGGTCACGCATCAGTTCCAGCCGCTCGATCTGCGTATCCAGCCGTTCCCGGAACTGCGCGCTGATCTTCGACCAGTCGGCCTTGGTCGGCGTGCGTTCCTGCGGCAGGCCCGACAGCAGCTCGCCAATCTCGGCCACCGTGAAGCCCAGCTGCTGCGCAATCATGACAAACGAGAGCCGCCGCACATCCGAGCGCAGGAAGCGCCGCTGCCCGCCCGCGTTCCGCATCGCCCGTATCAGGCCCTTGTCCTCGTAGAAGCGGATCGCCGAAACCGACACGCCCGTGCGCGCCGCCAGCTGGCCAATCGGAATCAGATCAGTTGTTTTCATGGCATCAGGAAATAGCAAAAAAATACCTTGACCTCAAGTAAGGTTGAGGAATTATCAAGGAGGTCCAATCACGGAAAAAGGGCCTTCGGGCCCGCGCTCGAAAGGACTTCTCCCATGCCCACCGCAACCCTCGAACACGTCAACATCACGGTCAGCGACATTGATCGCACATCCCGCATGCTGGAGCGCATTTTCGGCTGGCATGTCCGCTGGAAGGGCGCATCCATGAACAATGGCACGACGGCCCATGTCGGCACCGACACGGCCTACATCGCGCTCTATTCGCCCGGCGAGACGGATGCGCCGAACCAGATCACCTACAACACGCAAGGCGGCCTCAACCATGTCGGCGTCATCGTCGATGATCTCGCCGCCGCCGAACGCCGCATCCTCGACGCCGGCTTCGTCACCCATTCCCACCAGACCTATGATCCGGGCAGCCGCTTCTATTTCCACGACTATGACAATGTCGAATACGAAGTGCTCTCCTACGCCTGAACGGAAAAGGCCCAGTCTCCTGGAATAGGGGGCTGGGCGCCTCGAGTTGTGGGCGTGATGGCCAAATTTCCCGCTCAAGTTTATTTATTTGTCATCCATGGTATATACGCCTTCACGGATGGAAGAGAAAAAGCCGCTCAAAAATATCTTCAGGGATGCCGTTCTGATCGGTCTAGTCTGCTGGTTGTTCAGCCTTGCTTGGTCGCGATTCCTGATGGTGGCCCTTGAGCCGTCTATGCAAAACACGCGCCTCGACCATCTTGGTGCCGGCTTCGTTCTTTATCCCATACTGGGCCTGTTGGGCTTCATTCCAACTGTAGCTGTCTTCTTGCTTGGCATATTCCGCCGTAAGCCAAGCTTTTTGATCTCAGTTCTTTTTTCCCTTCTCTTCACGATTAGCTTTGTTCCTGTGCAGGAGCTGTTCTATCCACGACCTGATGGAGGAATGGATTCACGGAAAGCCGTCTTGCAATCGCGTGCTGACGAACTGAACGCGCAGCCAATTCCAGCATTCCCAACGCTTCCAGATGAGTACTTTCGGGTCGTTCTAGCCAGTTACAGTCGTCCCCCTCCGTATATTCAGCGCGAGATCATGGCTGGCAGGATCAAGCGCATTGTCGACTATGGCTTCGTGTCAGAACGGACCCTTCCAAAAAGTATCATTCTTGAAACGACAGGTGCACGCGAATATCGCCCAAAGCCAATTGATGAATGCACTACGTCAGACTTCGGTGAATCCGGAGCTAGCCAGTTTGTCGAACTCGTTTTTGATCCCGACCTTCCAAACTGTGTCTCAAAGTCGCTTTCTCGAGACCAAATCGAACGTCCGGAAATTGGGCTGGTGGAGAACTTTACCAGAGATAATAGTGGCAGCTTGCAATTTCGCTATGTGAAGGAGAGACCGGGTCAATCAGCGCAAACACGCAGCGTCGAATACACGGTGGTGCAATCTTATACGCGACGCGTTCTTCGAGAAACGTATGACCAGCCGGACGTGGGCATTATTCAACGGTCAAAGTCTGTGTCATCCGGCCACGTCGATTCCGAGGATGTTTGGGCGAGCATCGAGCCGACGCCGCCGCGCAGTTCCATTGTTCCCGAGCAACTCACCGAATTCAGGTTCAGGCCCGCAGCGGTCTTTGAGGCGCGGAATGAACCAGTCATTTCTTACCGTCAACAGGCCGAGAGCGTGCTCGCCGACTTGGATCGGCAGGCACTCCGGGAGCATCTCTTAAGAACGGTCCATTTGCTAGACGACTTGAATGGGAGGTCGGACAGACCCTTGAGCAATGAACAAAGCCGTCTGGCTGCGATGGGGACCGCACTTTGTCTCGTGGGATCGTGTGATGAGAGCTTCGAAAACCTCATGGTTGTCGTTGCCCCGCAAAAGTACCGCGAGTTGGACACAATCGCGTACCTTAATACACTGCCCCCGGCCCACCGCGACTCACTGAAAACCCGCATCCTTCAGTCGGCAAATGAATACGCATTAGCGAGAAATGATTGGCAGCCACCCGAGTGGCTGAGTGATCTGGAAGAAGACGGGCCCGAGGTCCTGTCCATCCGCTAGGTGGGAAGCACAGGATTGTTTGGGGAACGTTCCCCGTCATAAGGATGCTGGCTGATGATCAGGACGGGCTTTCGTCCGGGCCGTCCGCAATATCCTCGATCACGGCGTCGGTCTTGTCAGCCACGTCATTGGCAACGCGGGCCGTGTCTTCAGGGAGTGTTTGAAGCGTGGCATCCATCTTCCGGCCAGCGCCTTCAAAAGAGCCTTCCTGGATGTAGAAAATCCCGAGTGAAACGAGAAAAACCACACAGATCACTGCCAGGATCGTTGAAAGAATGTCTCTGCGCATGATGCAGCCCCTTTTAGCCTTTGGAATTAACCATACGCAGGTGGCCTGTTTCGGTTCCCCAGCGGGTTGATCCGGGGGCGGGCAGCTCCCGCCATAAAAAGATGCAGCCGTCGTATCTGTCGCGGCCTTCACCCGAATCCTGTTGAACAGGCTGCACATTGTGCGGATGGCTGGTGTTTTCCCGCCGACACCTCACCGGAGCCGCTGCCATGTCCCCGTCTTTCCTGTCCCGCCTCGCTCGCACCAGTCTTTGCGGCGTGCTCGCCCTCGCGCCGCTCGCTGCGCCTGCCAGTGCTGCGCCGATCAATGACAAGTTCAAATCCACCGTTGCGAGCTTTGTCTCGGAGCACTTGGATGACTGGGTGGCCGTCTACAAGGATTTCCATACCCATCCGGAACTTGGCCTGAGTGAAACACGCTCTGCCGGCATCATCGCTGCCGAGCTGCGCACGCTCGGCTTCGAGGTCACCGAAGGTGTCGGCCAGACCGGCGTCGTTGGCATCCTGCGCAATGGCAAGGGTCCGCTCGTCATGGTCCGCGCCGACATGGATGCGCTCCCGCTGCAGGAAAAGACCGGCCTCGATTATGCCAGCACGGTGCAGACCGAATGGCGCGGCGAGAAGACATACGTGATGCACGCCTGCGGCCATGATGCCCACATGGCCATCTTCCTCGCCACCGCGCAGACGCTCGTCGACATGAAGAAAGACTGGAAAGGCACGCTCATGTTCGTCGCCCAGCCAGCCGAAGAAGGCGGCGGCGGCGCCAGCAAGATGATGGCGGATGATATCTTTGGTAAGTTTGGCGTGCCCGATTATGGTTTTGCCCTCCATGTCGGCCCGTCTGCCTATGACACGGTGCAGATCGTGAAGGGCCAGATGAACTCCTTTGCCGGCGGCTTCGATATCGTGTTCAACGGCATAGGCGGTCATGGCTCCCGCCCCAGCACGACCATCGACCCGATCATGATGGCCTCGAAATTCGTCGTCGACCTGCAAAGCGTGGTCAGCCGGGAAAAGCCGGAACAGGAATTCGGCGTCATCAGCGTCGGCGCCATCCAGGCCGGCTCGGCCGGAAATATCATTCCGGACTCTGCGCGCGTGCGCGGCACGGTGCGCTGGTACAAGCCGGCCGTCGGCGAGAAACTGCTGGCTGGCGTCAAGCGCACCGCGGAAGCTATCGTGGCCATGGCCGGCGCGCCGGACGCAGAGATCAGCGTGCGCAGCGGCGGAACGGCTGTCTTCAACGATCCGGATCTCTCGGACAAGACGCTCGCGGCGATGAGCAAGGTGCTCCCAGCGGGCAAGGTCTATTTTGCTGCGCCCACCACGGGCAGCGAAGACTATGGCGAGTTCCTCAAGGCGTTCAGCAATTCGGTCTATTTCCGCGTCGGCGTCTATGATCCGGCCTTGTTTGACGAGACGGGCGCACCGCTCGACGTGCTGAAAGTGCCGGGCAACCATTCGCCCTTCTTCGCACCAGTGCCAGCGCCCACCATCGAGACCGGCGTCACGGCCATGACAACCGCCGTCGTCAATGTGATGGCGAAATAGACGGCGGCATCACGCCCACATAGCGAGCCCGGGGCCGGATCAGCGATCCGGTCTCGATCTGCTCCATCGCATGTCCGAGCCAGCCGATGCAGCGGCCAATGGCAAAGATGCCAAACGCCGTCTCCGCCGGAAAGCCGAAATGCTGCGCCATCGCGCCAATGGCAAAGTCCACATTCGGATGCTCGCCGGTTTCCCGCATCACGGCGGCCTGCACGGCGCTGATCAGCGGCGGCACGTCGAAATGCGACAGCAGCTCCGCCGCACGCGGGTCGCCATCCGGATAGAGCGGATGGCCGAAGCCGGGCAGGGCGCGCCCCTCGTCCAGCCGCGCCCGCACCGCCGCTTCTGCGCCTGCCTGTTCCGCCTCGCCCAGGAAGGCCAGCACGCCCGCCACCGCCCCGCCATGGAGCGGCCCCGACAGGGTCGAAAGCCCCGCCAGCGCACAGGCCGACAGCGACGCCCCCGTGGAGGCCGCCACGCGCGCCGAAAAGGTCGATGCATTCAGCTCATGATCCAGCAGCAGGACCAGTGCCCGGCGCACCATGTCCGTGCCGCTCGCATCAAGGCCCCATGCTGCGCCAAGCCGCTCATGGATCGGGCCCGGCGTAGGCCCGTCTGTCGCGGCATCGACCAGCGTTTCCAGCACGGTCGCCGCATCGGTCGTCAGAACGGTCCGGGAACGGCCCCGCGCGTGCGGGTCGTGTCCTGCCCGCGCGCCCAGAGCGGTGAACAAACGGACCTTGAACGGTCCGGGAATACCCATGGAACGGTCCGCCCGCGGGGCATAAGGCGCCGCCCAGAAGTGCGTCGCCGCCTCTTCAAGCGTCGCAGAGCGCGACAGCGCGATGGCATCCACGCCCCGATAACAGAGCCGCCCGTCAACGATCACCGTCAGTTTCGAGGTCAGCACAGGCTCACCCCAGGCAATCGACGCCTCGGCGATTTCAGCCGCGCGTATCGGCCCGGACCGACGCGAGGCCAGCCGGGCCACATCCTCGGCACTGTAGAGCGAACGGCGGGAATCGTCCGGGTCGGGTCGGGCCTCCAGCCGCCCTCGGCTGACATAGGCATAGAGCGTTTGCGGCCGCACGCCGAGCAGGCGGATCGCCTCTTCCGAACTGATCCACGCCATGCTTGCTCCATACATTGATTATATTGATCAAGATTGACGATACAGCATTTCACGCCGATCTCCACGCTGAAAATCAAAAGGAGAACCACAAAATGAGCCAGGGCCTGGATGACGTCATCGCCGCCGAAACCCGCCTCTCTTCCGTCGATGGGGCGCAAGGAGTCCTTGTTGTAAAAGGCTTTTCGCTTGACCAGATCGCGGGGCAGAAGCCTTTCGAGCAGGTTGCCCACCTGCTGTTTGAAGGCCTGCTGGACGGTTTGCCGGATGCAAATACCTTCGCCGCGCGCCTCGGCGCCGCACGCGCAGAGATCTACCCGCTCGCCCAATACATTGACGATGCCCTGCTCGCCCTGCCGCCCATGGACGGTGTCCGCGCCCTTACGGCCCGTATCGAGGACGGCGAAGATGTGACCACCGCCCTCCGCCTGCTCGCGGCGCCCGCCGTGCTGTTGCCTGCCTTCCTGCGTCGCCGCCGGGGCCTTGCCCCGATTGCGCCGAATGCAAAGGCAGGCCACGCCGCCGACATGCTGCACATGCTGACCGGCGAAGTCCCCGCACCGGAGGTGGCAGCGGCCCTCGATACCTATCTCGTCACCGTGGCGGACCATGGCCTCAACGCGTCCACCTTCGCCGCCCGCGTCGTTGCCTCAACCTGGTCTGGCCTCACATCGTCGGTTCTCGCTGGCCTCGCCGCCCTTAAGGGCCCGCTCCATGGTGGTGCCCCGGGGCCGATCATCGCGATGCTGGACGGTATCGGAAAGCCAGAGAATGCCGAAAGCTGGATCGAGGACGCGCTGGATCGCGGCGACCGCCTGATGGGCTTCGGGCACCGCATCTACAAGGTCCGCGACCCGCGCGCCGATGCGCTGAAGGCAGCTGTCAAACGCATGTCCGGCGATTCAAGCGTCTTGCCCGGCCGGCTGAAACTCGCGGAAGCGGTTGAACGTGCCGCGCTGAAGGTCCTCCACCAGCGCAAGCCCGACAGGCCCCTCGACGTGAATGTGGAATTCTACACCGCGCTCCTGCTCGAAGCGCTGGGCTTCCCGCCAGATGCCTTCACGGCCGTCTTCGCGACAGGCCGCACGGCTGGCTGGCTCGCCCATGCGCGCGAGCAGCGCTGCACCGGGCGGCTGATCCGCCCGCAATCTGTTTATGTGGGGGCAGAGCCCGCCGAACTGGTCTGACGGATCAGGCCTGCTGCGGCGTCAGGGCGCCGTGGCAGTGCTTGTACTTCTTGCCGGAACCGCATGGACAGGCCGAATTGCGCGGCGTGTTCGTCCAGTCATCCTCGGCCTGGTGCAAGGCCGGGCCGGGGCCCGTATCGCCTGCCGGATCGTCCGGTGACATCTCGTTGACGCCCGTATCCGGATCAAGGTGCAGTTCGCGCATCGGCGGCGGCGGCGGTGGGGCAGGGCGGCGCTGTTCCGGCGGCTGGACGCGGATATGCATCAGCGAACGGGTCACGGTCGCGCGCAGCTCGTTGAGCAGGCTGTAGAAGAGATTGAAGGCCTCTTCCTTGAACTCGTTCAGCGGGTCGCGCTGGCCATAGGAGCGCAGGTGGATCACCGAGCGCAGCTGGTCGATCTGCTGCAGGTGTTCGCGCCAGCGCAGGTCGAGGACCTGCAGCAGGACCTGTTTCTCGATCCGGTGCATCTGCGTGTCGCCAACCTGGCGACCGAGGTTTTCGTAGGCCTCGGCAACATGTTTGCGGATGCGTTCGGCGATCTCCTGGTTGGCAACGCCTTCTTCAGCGGCCCATTCGGCAATCGGCAGGTCGAGCGCGAGATCGGTCTGCAGCGCTTCCTTGAGGCCCCCAATGTCCCACTGCTCGGCATAGGCCTTTTCGGGCATCGTACGCAGCACGAGCGCATCGATCACATGGTCACGCATTTCGGCGATCGTCTCGGACACATCATCCGCGCGCATGAATTCCATGCGCTGCTCGAAGATGGCCTTGCGCTGGTCATTGATGACGTCGTCATATTTGAGGACGTTCTTGCGGATCTCGAAGTTGCGTTCCTCGATCTTGCGCTGCGAGGTTTCCATCGCCTTGTTCATCCAGGGATGGGTGATGCCCTCGTCTTCCTTGATGCCGAGGCGGCGCATCACGGCGTCCATGCGCTCGGCGGCAAAGATGCGCATCAGGTCGTCTTCGATGGAAATGTAGAACTTGGAACGGCCCGGGTCGCCCTGACGGCCTGTCCGGCCGCGCAGCTGGTTGTCGATGCGGCGGCTTTCGTGACGTTCGGTGCCGAGCACGTAGAGCCCGCCCGCGTCGAGCGCGCGCTTCTTCTTGATCTCGATATCGGCCTTGATCTGCGAGGTCAGCACGGAGAGTTCGCTCTCTGTCAGCTCGCGGCCAAGCTCTTGCTCTTTCGCGGCCTTTTCCTGCTCGACACGCATGTCGAAATTGCCGCCGAGCTGGATGTCGGTACCCCGGCCAGCCATGTTCGTCGCAACCGTGATGGCGCCCGGCACGCCAGCATTTGCCACAATAAAGGCTTCCTGCTCGTGATGGCGCGCGTTCAGCACCTTGTGCGGAATCTTCGCTGCGGTCAGCAGGCTGGACAGGATTTCGGATTTCTCGATGGAAGCCGTGCCAAGCAGGATCGGCTGGCCCTTGGCCTGGCATTCCTTCACTTCCTTGACGATCTCGGCATATTTCGCCTTGGCCGTCCGGTAGACGACGTCGTCATCGTCAATCCGCTGGATTTCCTTGTTGGTCGGCAGGTCAACCACTTCCAGCTTGTAGATATCATGGAATTCGGACGCCTCGGTCAGCGCCGTACCCGTCATGCCGGCGAGCTTCTTGTAGAGGCGGAAATAGTTCTGGAACGTGATCGAGGCGAGCGTCTGGTTCTCGGGCTTGATGTCGACGCGTTCTTTCGCCTCGATGGCCTGGTGCAGGCCCTCTGACAGGCGGCGGCCCTCCATCATGCGGCCGGTAAACTCGTCGACCAGCATGACCTGGTCATCCTTGACCAGATAGTCCTTGTCCTTGTGGTAGAGCTTGTGCGCGCGCAGGGCCTGGTTGGCATGGTGCACGAAGGAGATGTTCGTCGGCTCCCACATCGAGCCTTCCAGCAGGCCCGCTTCGGTCAGCCAGTTCTCGATCTTCTCGGTGCCGAACTCGGTATAGGTGACCGAGCGCTGTTTCTCGTCGAGCTCGAAATCTTCCGGCTCAAGACGCGGCATCAGGTTGTCGAGCGCGATGTAGAGTTCCGAGCGGTCATCCGTCGGACCGGAAATGATCAGCGGCGTGCGCGCCTCGTCGATCAGGATCGAGTCGACTTCATCGACGATGGCAAAGTGGTGTCCGCGCTGGGCCATCTGGTCCAGCGAGTATTTCATGTTGTCGCGCAGGTAGTCGAAGCCGAACTCGTTGTTCGTGCCGTAGGTGATGTCGCACGCGTAGGCGGCCTTGCGCTCTTCATCCGTCACGCCGTGCACGATGATGCCGGTCGTCAGGCCGAGGAAGCCGTAGATGCCGCTCATCCATTCGGCGTCGCGCCTGGCGAGATAGTCGTTCACGGTGATGACGTGCACGCCCTTGCCTTCAAGAGCGTTCAGGTAAACCGCCAGTGTCGCAACCAGCGTCTTGCCTTCACCTGTGCGCATCTCGGCGATCGCGCCGGAATGCAGGATCATGCCGCCCATCATCTGCACATCGAAGTGACGCATGCCAAGCGCGCGGCGCGAGGCCTCGCGGACAACGGCAAAGGCTTCTTCGAGAAGGCTGTCGAGGGTTGCGCCATCGGCCAGTCGTTTGCGGAATTCCACGGTCTTGGCGCGCAGGGCCTGGTCGGAGAGCGCCTCCATCATCGGCTCAAGGGCATTGATCCGGTTGACGCGGGCGCGCATGGGTTTCAGCTTGCGGTCATTGGCGGAACCGAAAATCTTGCGGGCTACGGAAAGCATATCAGGCGGCACCAATCGATCTGGGCAAACTAAACTCTTAGTCCTGACAGTATCATATGGCAGGACCGTTTTGCGGGTTCTTCCGCAGCGCTTACACTGGACGAGAGGTCTCGACCAGAGTGAGGGTCAGACTTAAGAACGCCGCAATGGGGTGTCAATGCGACCCTCTCAGCGATCACGGGAGATAACTGTGCTGTTTTTCAAGGCGAATAAGGCTGCTTTCAGCCGGCTGGCCTGCGGCGCGGCGCTACTTATGCTGTGCGCCTGCGGCAATGGCGACGAGGCAGAAGTTCCCGTTCAGGTCGATGGGGCTGCGGCGGCGACCGTCAACGGCGAGAAAATCTATGTCAGCGATGTCGAGCTTGAGGCGGTCGCGCGGGGGCTGGTCCCGGCGGGACAGCCGCTCGATCACAAGAGTACCGAATACAAGACGGTGCTGGACCAACTCGTAGACCAGAAGCTGATGGCCCAGGAGGCGATCCGGCGCGGTATCGACCAGGAATCAGCCGCCCAGCGGCGCCTGCAGATGGCGCGCGAGCGCATTCTCGGCAACTTGCTTGTGGAAGACATGGTCGCCCGTCAGGTGACGGAAGAGCGCATCGACAAGATGTATGCCGAACAGGTCTCCCTTCAGCAGTCGAACGACGAAGTCTCGATTGCCCATATCCTGTTCGATACCGAGGAAGAGGCCCAGGCCGTCTATGACGAGATCAAGGTCGGCGCGAGCTTCGAGAGCATGGCGCGGACCCATTCCAAGGATACGGCCACTAGGATGGAGAATGGCGATCTCGGTTATGTGTCGCCCAATGAGCAGCCAGACCCGTTCCCGGTCATGATCGCCGACACGCCAGAGGGCGAGATATCCAAGCCTTTCAAGAGCGCAGACGGCTGGCACATACTGAAAGTGAAAGACCGGCGCACCCGCGCGCCCAAGACGCGTGAGGAAATGCGGCCTGAAATAGTCACCTTCCTGACCCTCAACGAGATCAGCAAGATCCTGCGCGAATTGCGCACCCAGGCGACGATCCAGGAAGGCGGCCCCGGCGCGGCGAGCACGCCTGTTAGCCCGATCTCGCTTGACAATGGGCTCATGCCTGAGGAGGACGCTGCGCCTGAAGCCGATCAAGGAAGCGACCTGTGAACCTGAAGCCATCTCCCTTTGCCCCAGCGACTTTTCCGGTGCTTCCCACCGTCAAAGGCATGCGCGCCGCTGCAGGATCGCGCGGCTTCTATGCGCGCCGGGGAATCGAGCGCGATGATGTTTTCCTGTTCGCCTTTGACGAGGGCACGAATTGCGCAGGCGTCTATACCGTGTCCAACACGGCGTCGGCTGACGTGCGCTGGTGCCGCGAAGCCCTGAAGACGGGCGGCGGCAAGGCACGTGCGCTGGTCGCCCATTCCGGCAACTCGAATGCCTTTACCGGTCCCAAGGGTGTCGAGAAGAACGAAGCGACGCTGAAGGCGGTGACGGCGACGCTCGAAGTGGCCAAGGACACCTGCTTCCTCGCCGCCACAGGCGTGATCGGCGAACCCTTGAAGGATCCGAACTTTGTTGGCGCCTTCGTGCCGGACCTTGCCGCCAAGCTCGGCCAGCCCGACTGGGAGGCCTGCGCCCAGGCCTTCATGACCACGGACACCTATCCCAAGGCGTCCGGCCGCACGGTCGACCTGGCTGGCACCCAAACGGCCTTCGCCGGCATCGCCAAGGGCTCCGGCATGATCATGCCCAACATGGCGACCATGCTCTCCTATGTCTTCACTGATGCTGCCGTGGCGCCTGAATTGCTGCAGGACCTGCTCAAGGACATCACTGACGTGACCTTCAATGCGATCACGGTCGATGGCGACACGTCCACATCCGACACGCTGATGGTCTTCGCCACAGGCGGCAGCGGCGCGCAGATGATCGAATCGCGCGACGACGCCCGCTTCCGGGCCTTTGCCGACGCCCTGCACGCCACCTGCCTCGACCTCGCCCTGCAGGTCGTGAAGGACGGGGAAGGGGCCAGCAAGTTTGTCACCGTGAAGGTCGAAGGCGCTGACACAGAGCGTTCGGCCAAGAACGTGGCCTGCCACATCGCGAACTCCCCCCTCATCAAGACCGCCATGGCTGCGGGCGATGCCAACTGGGGCCGGGTCGTCATGGCTGTCGGCAAGTCGCTTGAGCCAATCGTCATGGAAAAGCTCGCCATCTGGTTCAATGATGTCCAGGTCGCGAAGGGCGGTGCCCGTGCGCCTGATTATGACGAAGCCGCCGCCAGCGCCGTGTTTGCGAAGCCTGAATTCACCATCCGCGTCGACCTCGGCTATGGTGGATGCGCGTCAACGGTCTGGACCTGCGATCTCACCCACGGCTATGTCGACATCAACGGCGCCTACCGGACATGACGCGTCCGCTTTTGCTGGTCGTTGCGGCAGCGCTCTACAATGCGAAAGGCGAGATCCTTCTCGCGCAGCGGCCTGAGGGCAAGTCCATGGCCGGCCTCTGGGAATTTCCCGGCGGCAAGGTCGAGCCGGGCGAGACGCCGACCCGCGCCCTGGTTCGGGAACTGCAGGAAGAGCTTTCCATATTAGTTGACGAAGCTGATCTGACACCGATCACATTTGCCAGTCATGATTATCCGAAATTTCACCTACTTATGCCACTGTTCCGCTGTCTGGCTTGGGCTGGCGACGTAATCCCTGCGGAAGGCCAGTCCGTCGCATGGGTCGCGCCATCGTCCTTGCACGACTATCCGGCGCCCGCGGCAGATATACCTCTGTTCGATGTGCTTTCGGGAACAAGGCCTGGGAGGGTCGGATGAGACGGAAGACACTTTTAGCAAAGTTCGCCGCCGACCAGCGTGGCGCAACAGCGATTGAATACGGGCTGATCCTGGCTCTTATATGCATTGCCATTGTCGGCGCTGCCACCGTTCTTGGCGGGAATACAGGCGCCTCCCTGCAAAATGCGGCTGATCAGTTCCCGAGCTAACTGGCCGACCAACCTATTGGTCGCTTTCCCCCTGCCTGCGCACGGCGTCCGCAAGGCTCACCTTTGCGCTGCCCGGCTTCAACGGTTTCGGCTGGCTAGGGGCCGGTGCCCAGCCTGACAGGTAGACAATTTCAAACGTCGCGCGCACGCGCCCGTCCGGGTCACTGAAATTCTGCGCATAAAGCTCGGCCATCCGCATCAGCACGCGCCGGGGCAGGGGCTGGCCCATTCCGCTCGCGAAAGCCGCCCGTTCGCCCATGCCTTTGAGGTCTGCCAGCAGGCCGAACACGGAATCATAGCGCACCACAACGCTTTCGCGGTCCACCACGGGCAGCGCAAATCCGGCCCGCTGCATCAGCGCCGCCATGTCGGCGAGGGCTGGCAGCGGCGACAGGCGCGGTGACAGACCGCCCATGATCTCCGTTTCCGCCTCGATCAGGCTCGCCCGCAGCTCTGCGAGCGTTCCGGCCCCGAACAGGGCGCCCAGGAACAGGCCATCAGGCTCCAGCACACGCCGCACCTGTATCAGCGCGCCTGGCAGGTCGTTGACCCAGTGCAGCGACAGGGCCGACACGACGAGATCGAAACTTGCCGCATCAAAGCCGAGGTTTTCCTCGTCGGCGACGGCGGCATCAAGGCCGCGCGCCTGTGCCCGCGCCACCATCGCCGGAGAGGCGTCGGTGAAGGTCATCGCGGCCACTTTCGCGCCGCCCTTCAGTTGCTCACTGACGCCGCCATCATGCCCGCCCAGTTCCAGACCAGCGCGAAAAGTGCGGGCCGTATCGTCCAGCCGGTCGACAAGATCACTCGACACACGGTCTTTCAGGAAGGAATACTCATCGAAATGCGGTGCGGCCCGGTCACGGCGGCGCACCAGCAGGTCGCGGTCGAAAAGGCGCGGCGGGGCATTGGGAGCGGCAGGAGGGGTCATGCCAAGCGATATGGACCGGCGTCCGGCCCGCGCAAAGGGCTTTCTGCGGGCGGCAGCGGACTTCCTGTGGCCGCCGCGCTCCCTCGTTTCAGGCCAGCGTGGCGTAGGGAAGGGCCCCCTTGCACCGGAAGAATTCGGGCAGATCCATTTCCTGACAGGGCCCGTCTGTGAAACCTGTGGCAGCCCGTTTGAGTTTGATCTCGGGCCGGGCGCCGTCTGCGCGCCGTGTATCGCGCGCCCACCGCGATGGGACCGCGCGCGCGCCGCCATGGTGTATGATGCTGCCTCGCGCCGTCCCGTGCTTGATCTCAAGCGCTCAGGCCGTCGTGACGGCCTGCAGACCCTCGCCGGATGGATGGTCCAGTCGGGCCGCGAACTCGTCGCGGAAGCCGACCTGATCGTGCCTGTGCCCCTGCATTTTGCGCGCCTCGCCCGGCGCGGGTTCAACCAGTCTGCCTGGCTGGGACAGGCCATTTGCCGCATGTCAGGCACGCCAATCCTGGTCGATGCAATAAAGCGTACGCGCCGTACACCAAGTCAGGCGGGCCTGTCCGCCCGTCAGCGTCGCCGCAACGTGGCAGGCGCATTTACCGTCAGAAAGCCCGCCATATCGCGGATTTCGGGCCGCCGGGTGCTTCTTGTCGACGATGTGTTAACCACCGGCGCCACACTTTCAGCCTGCACACGCGCCCTGAAACAGGCAGGTGCAGCCAATGTGGATGTGCTTGTGCTGGCACGCGTTGTCCGGGAAACAGATGTCACCATATAAGCCAAAGAACTCACAGCTTTAAGGAGCCTGCCCGTAATGCCCAAGGTTACTATCTATACGCGCGCCTTCTGCCCGTATTGCAGCCGCGCCCTCGCCCTGCTCAAGGAAAAGAAGGTCGCCATGAAGGAGATCGACGCCGGCATGGATGCGGCGAAGAAGGCCGAGATGGTTGAACGCTCCGGCGGCGCCCGCACGTTCCCCCAGATCTTCATCGACGACAAGCATATCGGCGGCTGCGACGACATGATGGCGCTTGAGCGTGCCGGCAAGCTCGACGCCATGCTGGCAGCCTGAGCGCACCATGATCCGTTACGCTCTCATCTGCGGTGATTGCGAACACGAATTCAAGGCGTGGTTTGCCTCATCGACTGCCTTTGATGCGCAGGCGAAAAAGCGCCTTGTAACCTGTCCCGATTGCGCCGGTGCCAATGTCACGAAGCAGATCATGGCGCCTTCGGTGAAGTCGCCAAAGAAGATGGCGGCGCGGTCGGCGGCGGAAAAGCTGGCGGCCGAATTCGCGGCCAAGGCCCGCGACCATGTGGAGAAGAACTTCGACTATGTCGGCGACAGTTTCGCCGACGAGGCGCGCGCGATGTATTACGGCGAAACGGAAGACCGCCCGATCTGGGGCGCCACGACGGCCGAAGAGTCGGCCGCCCTGCTTGAGGAGGGCGTCCCGGCCGCGCCCCTGCCACCGGCTTTCACGCCAAAGCGTCCGAAACAGTCCAAGTCCAAGGGCAAGCTCAACTGAACACGCACCCGCGCGCTTTGCCGCGCTTGACCCACGCTGCGCCTTCGCTAATACGGCCTGCAGATACGAGTCACGGAGAGGCCTCATGGCGACCAGCGAATATCATCACGGCGATATGGACATCGAAGCACAGGAATCCACCTGGCACGGCTTCATCGTGGGCAGCACATGGGGCGGCCTGATGATCGTGCTCTCCGTTGGCTATGCGGTCCTCGCTGTTGCCATCGGCATGAACTGGATGATCTCGCTCGGCATCATGGCTGTTGTCGGTCTGGCAGCTGGCCTGTTCCTGAACCTTGGTGGCCGCTGGATGGCAACACTCGTGCTGCTCATCATCCTGGCGCTGGTCATTCAGGGCTTTATCGCCCTGTTCGGACTGATGCTCTAGGCCGCCTTCGACACTAGCAGATCTTGAGACAGTCCAGGCACCGTACCATCGCGGGGTCAGCTTCCAGCATGTTGCGTGGTATCGCCCCGCCACATTGCGCGCAGAGGCCGAACTGGCCATCCTCCATCCGCGCCAGAGCCGCTTCAATACGGCCGAGCTGACGGTTGCGTTCAAGCAGTGCATTTCGCCGCGTGTTCGTCATGTCTTCGCGTGTGAGACGAAGGCAATCGGGCGCAACCGGGGAAATATCCCTTTTCATTCCAATATGCTGCGTCGGCTTTAAGGGCTTGGCAAGGCGTTTCGGGCGAAAGTCGTTCGTCTTATAGGGGAATCGCTCGCATTCGCGGGCTCCCGGCTGCCGAGGAGGCTTTTCATGGGCCTGCCGCCCCTTGTCATGAGCCATGTGACCAAGCGCTTTGGTGCGTTCACGGCCGTGAACGATCTGTCGCTTGAAGTCCCCGAGGGCGCGATTATCGGTTTTCTCGGTCCCAATGGCGCCGGCAAGTCGACCAGCCTGCGCATGGCGCTTGGTGTCATGCAGCCCGATTCCGGGGCCGTCAGCCTGTTCGGCAAGCCGCCTGAAATTACCACGCTGAAGCGGGTCGGATTCCTTCCTGAGGAACGCGGGCTCTACAAGAAGATGACCACGCGCGCGACGATCGAACATTTCGCGCGCCTGAAGGGCCTCAGCGCCCGCGATGCCCGGGCCCGTGCCGTGGAACTGCTCGACATGTCGGGCCTCTCCGAGTTCAAGGCGACGCGCATTTCCAAGCTCTCAAAAGGCATGGCGCAGAAGGTCCAGATCCTCTCCACGCTCGCCCACCGGCCCGACTTCCTGATCCTAGACGAACCCTTCTCCGGTCTCGACCCGGTCAACCAGCAAGTGCTCGAAGACCTGATCCGTGCCGAGCATGACCGCGGCGCCACAATCCTTTTCTCCACCCACGTGATGGAACACGCCGAGCGCCTCTGTGACCGGATCGTCATGATGGCGCGTGGCCGCAAGGTTTTCGACGGCACGCTGGACGAGGCCTTCAACGCGCTGGGGCAGGGCGCCCGCATTGCCGTCAGTGAAGGCTTTGACCTTGCCGCCGCACTCGCCCCCAAAGGCTTTGAGGCCCAACGTGCACCCGACAAGGGCCCGGGAGATGCCTGGCGCATCAGCCTGCGCCCCGGCACCGGCGCACAGGACGCGTTGCGCGCTGCGATCGAGGCGGGCGCCCCGATTGTCGGCTTTGCGCCTGAAGAAGCGCGCCTGCGCGATGTCTTCGTATCGCTCGTGGGGGAGGCTGATGCCGCCGCCCTGCTTGAATCCACCGGGGAAGGGGCAACCGCCTGATGCGCAATGTCTACCTGATCTTCCGCCGGGACTATCTGGGCTACGTAAAGGCCTGGGGCTTCTGGCTCAGCCTCGCGGCCGTTCCGCTCTTCATGCTGATCGGCGGCACCTTCGCGGCCTTCGCTGCCAAGTCCTCGCCAGTGCGCTATTATGCAGTCGTCGAGAGCGGCACGACCTATGCCGATGCCATCGAAGGCGAGTTCGCCCGTGATGAGGCCGATGTGAGCAATCAGGCACGCGACATGGCCGAGGGCATGGACCTGACAGATGACCAGCGCGACCAGTTGCAGGACAATGCCGGCACCGCATCGCGCAAGTTCATCCTTGTCCCCGCCCCGGCGACGGACATAGACGCCCTTCGCCCCTATCTCCTCGGCCAGCAGCTCGTTTCCGGCCCGATCGGCGACAAGCCTCTCTTTGCGGTCTTCATCCCGTCTTCGGATGGCTCCAGCCTCGAATACTGGAGCGATGATGTCAGCGTCAGCGCCCTGCGCTGGCAGGCCGAAAGCGCCATGCGCCGCCTCTCCCGCCAGCAGGCCTTCAGCGAGGCCGGTCTCGGCGCGGACTTCCTCGATACGGTCGATGACGGCGCCCTGACAGTCCCGGCCCATCGCATCCGCACCGTCGCCGAACAGACGACTGCCGGCTCGGAAGTCACCATGGCCGACAAGGCGCCCGTCTACGTCGCCGGCGGCCTCGCATATTTCCTCTGGCTGATGATCTTCTCGATCATCCAGTACCTGCTGATGGGCACGATCGAGGAACGCTCGAACAAGATTTTCGACACGCTGCTCACCTCGGTAAAACTGCCGGAACTGCTCGCGGGAAAGCTGCTTGCCGTGTTCGCGGTCACATCCACGATGATGCTGTCATGGGGCCTATTCGCCTTTGGCGCCTCGCTCTTTGCCACCAGCCAGATTCCCGGCGGCGCGAGCCTCCTCTCGCCCTTCCTCGCGGCTTTCGCCAATCCGGCCATCATCATTCCCGGCCTGATCAGCTTCCTCCTCGGCTACATCATGTACGGCATGATCTTCATGGCCCTCGGCTCGCTGTGCGACACGATCCAGGAAGCGCAGACCCTGCTCAGCCCGATGATGATCCTGCTCATGCTGCCCATGTTCGCCATCTTCATCGCGTTCCAGGATCCGGGCTCGCCGATCATCGACGTGGCCTCATGGATCCCGGTCTTCACGCCCTTCCTGCTGATCCTGCGCATGCCGCACAATCCGCCCATGTGGGAAATCATCGCCCAGATGCTGATCATGGCCGCCACCGCTGCCACGATCCTCTGGCTCGCCACCAAGGTCTACCGTGCAGGCGCCATCCACGGCGCCGGCATCGGCGACCTCGGCGGCGTCTTCAAACGCATGTTCAGCCGCAAGAAGGGCTGAGCGCGGGGCAGGGGGCTAATTGCCGATGCTAACAGTTCTCATCCAGCCCTGACAGGTAATCGACGGACTCCCTGATCGTGATCACATGGCATTGCGCCATGCCCGATGTCAGGTAGCCCGGCGTGGCGAGGGTCTCGCCCGTGCCTGCGTCCACCACCTCGAAATGCGCATCGCCCTCGGCCGCAAACCGGTCCTCCACTGTCTCGCCCGGCGTCATGGTCCAGACGTGGTCGTAGATCGTCACCGTAACGGCCCGCTCGCTTTCATTGGCAATGGTCAGCGTCTGCCTGGCGAACAGGTCCGGCCCCAGCCAATAGACGAGGGCGCAGGCTGCGATCACAATCGGTACAATCACCCAAAGGATAAGTCTCTTCATCGTCTGTCCTGATTGGCTTCGATCAGAAACATCGGTCAGCATTCTGGCTGGATGATGACAGGACCAAAGAAAAAGCCCCGCCAGATCGCTCTGACGGGGCTTTTTTCAGTTCGATAGACCGTAAAGTCTACACGATACCTTCGCGCTGGGCGCGCTTGCGAGCCAGTTTGCGGGCGCGACGAACGGCCTCTGCGCGCTGACGGGCTTTTTTCTCGGATGGCTTTTCGAAAGCCTGACGGGCTTTCATTTCGCGGAAGAGGCCTTCACGCTGCATCTTTTTCTTCAATGCGCGCAGGGCTTGCTCGACATTGTTATCGCGGACGACGATCTGTACGATGGGTCTTCTCCATTGGGTTGGGGGCGTCGCCCCGACTAATTCTTTACGGCTTTGTCGGCCATGAAGGGGCGCCTATATCACGCTAGAAGCAAGTTGGCCAAGCCCCTTAAGTGATGCAAAGGTAATATATGACACAAACGCCGTCAGAAGCCTACCGTTCCCGCTGGGTCGAAGCCTTGCTCCCCCATGTCGCCTTTGACGGCTGGACCGATGCGGCCGCCGCCATTGCCGCGAAAGAGGCGGGGCTCAGCCAGGGTGAACAGGCCCTCGCGGCGCCAAATGGCGTGATAGACCTGCTTGAGCACTTTTTCGCAACTGCCGAAACCGACGCGCGTGCACAGCTCGCCTCGGAGGATATGTCCGCCCTGCGTGTGCCGGACAAGGTGAAGCGCGGTGTGCTGGCCTGGCTGGACGCCCTCGAACCGAATCGCGAGGCCGTGCGCCGCGCTGCCGCACGCGGCTTCCTGCCATGGGGCGCAGGGGCTGCGGCCCAGCGTACATGGTCGGTCGCCGACATGGTCTGGACCGCTGCTGGCGACACCGCCACGGATTACAATCGCTATTCCAAGCGCGGCCTTCTGGCAGCCGTGATTCCCGGCATCGTCATGCAATGGCTCGACAATCCTGCGCCAGCTGAGCTTGACGCCTATGTGTCGCGGCGACTGCAGCAGGTGTCCGGTCTTGGGCGCAACGCGGGGAAGGTTGTCGGCCCTGTTCTCGACAGGCTGAACGCACTGAAAAGCGCCAGGAAATCATCCGGGCGCGGACAGGAGAAGTGATTTGAGAGGCGAAGGTGTCGAGCGAAAGTTGATCAAGCGCCCCAGGGGGCTGGGGGGGCTGATGGGTCCGGGGTGCTTGGTATACACCTCCGCCCGACACCTAGAAGATGACGAGCGCCGGTGTTCCACGCAAGGCCAAAAAACGGCATTTTCGCCCCAATTCAATTACAATGTGGTTAGGCGACTGCAGATTTGCGGAATCGCCAGCCGGGCGAGCCTGAAAGGATGAGATGAGCGATACGTTCTCGCGGAAAATGGCGCCGGAGCCGCGGGTCGCCTTCCAGAAAGCCGAGATGCAACCCATCCTCGATGTCTACGGCCGCCTCGTCATTGCCGGAGAGGCACGCGACTATGCCATCGGCATGGAAAAGGACATCGCCGTCTTCGCCATCTTCAGGCGCCACGCCGAAAACCCGACCTGGCGCATCGAGAAAGAGCCCGCGCTCGCCAACCGTCAGGGCCAATATGCCGTCTATGGTTCGGCCGGGCAGATCCTCCGCCGGGGCCGCGAGCTCAAACAGGTCCTGCGCGTTTTTGATACGCGCCGCTTCACTGTTGTGAAATAGCCAGATCCAACCAATTTTACATAATCCGTTAACCTCTTGTTAACTAAAAAATTCTTGCGCGTTCTTTTGGAACATATTAGGAACAGGAACACGAGAACGGAGCAGGAACATGGGTATCGCAGTCAGCTTTCGGGGACGGTCTGGTAAGGCCTGGGAATTTCAGCGCGTGGCAGCAGATGCCCCTTGGGCCCGCAGCCCGGGCGTGGTCATATTCGCCGCGCCGGACGCCTACGGATGGCGCCTCATCCGTGTGGTGGAGCTGTCGGGCAAGCCGCATGACCTGCAGCCCATCTGGGCCCTGGCAGAGGCCGAGCGCTACGGCGCGAACGCCGTCTTCCTCGCGCTTGAGTTCGACGCCGCGACGCGCAGCCTGATGGCCAACGACATCGAGGAAGGCTTCTCGACCGTCTGCTTTACCGATCATTCCCGCAAGATCGCGGCCTGATCCCTATTCGCCTTTGCCCGGGCTGGTCAGTGCAGCCTGGGCTTCGGCGGTTTCGGCCAGCCGTGTCAGTTCAATGAACTCGGCGCGATAGCCAAATTCATCTTCGCCCTTGGCACCCAGCCCCAGGTTTCGAATCGCCTCCCACCCGAACCCTGTGCCAAGGGCGTCCCCGCCTTTCAGCATTTCGCCAAACCCGGCCACAGCCGTGGCAAACCGGGCCCATTCGGGCGCGGACTCGACGCTCTTGGAGCGGTCCTTGTCGGTCACGGCATGGGTAATCAGCGTGGACTCGGCCGCGCCCGGCGCCTTGTAGCGCAGCTTCACGAACGCATACTCGCCCTTGGTGCTGCCGGCCTTGGCTGCCTCGCCATAGCGCAGCGGGTCAATCGCGGCGCCGTCTGATCCGGCCGGCGTCACTTCATAGATGGCCGTCACGCTGGTGCCCGCGCCAATGTCGCCGGCATCCACCTTGTCATTGTTGAAATCCTCGCGGTTCAGCATCCGCGTTTCGTAGCCGATCAGGCGGTATTCCGCGATGCGCGCCGGGTTGAACTCCACCTGGATCTTCACATCGTCCGCAATCGGGAAAATATTGCCCGCCATGTCATCGGCCAGCACCTTGCGCGCCTCTGACAGCGTGTCGACATAGACCGCGATGCCATTCCCCGTCTGGGCAATCTTCTGCATCATCGCGTCATTGTAATTGCCGCGCCCGAAGCCCAGCACCGACAGGTAAATCCCCGTCTCGCGCTTGCGGGAGACGAAATCCTCCAGCTGTTCAGGGTCCGATATGCCGACATTGAAGTCGCCATCGGTCAGCAGCATCACGCGGTTGACCGCATCCTTCTTCAGGCCCTGCTCGGCGAGGGAATAAGCAAGGCGCAGGCCTTCACCGCCCGCTGTCGAGCCACCCGCCTGCAGGTTTTCCAGCGCCGCGACGATTGTGCGCTTGTCGCTCACCGGCGTCGGCGGCAGGATTTCACCCGCAGCGCCCGCATAGACCACGATCGCAATCGTGTCCGTCGGCGCCATCTCCTCCAGCATCAGCTTGATCGCCTGCTTGGCCAGCGGCAGCTTGTCGTCAGAGAACATCGAGCCCGACACATCCATCAGCAGGGTCAGGTTGATTGGCGGGCGCGCATTGCGGTCAATGTCGCGGCCCTGAATGCCGATCTGCATCAGCTCGCGCCCGGCATTGAAGGGCGACGGCATCAGGTTCACGCTGGTCGAGAACGGGTCTGCGCCTTTCTCAGGCTGCGGATAGGTATAGTCGAAATAATTGATCATCTCCTCGATGCGCACGGCATCCTTCGGCGGCAGCGTGCCACCCTTCAGGAAGCGCCGCACGTTTGCGTATGAGGCCGTGTCCACATCGATCGAGAAAGTCGACACAGGCTCTTCGCTGGTCAGCTTCACAGGGTTCGATTCGACATCCTCATACTGGTCGCGGAATTCCGGTTCCGGCGAGGCTTGCACAGGCATTGGCGCGGGCATGGAGCGGCCCATAACGCCTGCCATGGGTGCTGACATGCCGACGGGTGGCGGTGGCGCAGGCGGGGGAGGCGGCGGCGCGGGTGGCGCTTCCGCACTGACTTCCTCAATAGCCGGCTCGCCCGTATTCGATGCACATCCCGTCAGCAGCGCTGCCGCTGCCACACTTGCCAATACCAAACCACGTAGTCGCATATCCCGTGTCCCTCCGTTTCGCGTCCGGGCACAGAGTGGCCGAGTCGTCATGGCGGGAATAGGGCAAACTCTGGATTGTTTGGAGATTTCTGCGGCGTCAGTTGGACCGGTCGACCTGCGCGCCATACCATTGCTCCACATCCTTCTCCAGAATGTCGAGTGGACGCGGCCCCCCTGCAAGGATCACTTCATGGAAGGCCGCGCGGTCGAATTTCGGCCCCAGCACACGCTCGGCCCGCTCGCGCAGGTCGAGGATGCGCTGGCGTCCCACCCAATAGGCGGCCCCCTGTCCCGGCCACACTGTATAGCGATCAACTTCCGCCGCCATGGCCGGTTCAGGCTGTCCGGTCACGCTGGTCAGATAGTCGATCGCCTGCTGACGGGTCCAGCGCATGCGGTGGATGCCCGTATCGGCGACAAGCCGCGCCGCCCGGAACAGCATGCTTTGCAGGTAGCCGATCCGCCCCAGCGGATCATCCGCATAAAGCCCCATATCGTCCGCCAGCGTCTCGGCATAGACACCCCAGCCTTCGCCATAGGCCACATTCCAGATCATCTGGCGGGCCAGCGGCAGGTTCGCGCGTTCTGCCGCCACCGCGCTCTCCAGGTGATGGCCCGGCAGGGTCTCGTGATAGACCAGCGTGGCCAACGTAAAGTCGGGCCAGTCGGTCATGTCCTTCAGGTTTATCTCGAACACGCCCGGCGCTGTGCCATTGGCCGGGGCGGCGCTATAGAAGGCCGACGGTGATGAGCTCTGCAGGAAGTCCGGCACCGCGCGGATCGCCACCCGCGTCTTCGGCAGTTTCGGAATTTCGCTCCCCAGCGCCGATTCCGCCTTCTGCTCCAGCTGCCGCATCCGCTCCAGCAGCGCGATCCGGCCTTCTTCCGTGTCGGGATAGGCCTGCTCGGGCAGTGCGGCCAGGGCCACCAGCCGTTCGGCTACCGTTCCTTCGACAAAGCCCGCCTCGGTCAGCGCGGCATCGATCTGGTCGGTCAGTGCGATCACTTCGCGCTTGCCCAGCGCGTGCAGCTCTTCGGCGCTCACGCCGTCATATGTATAGGCCGCCAGCGAGGCGTCATAATAGGCATCGCCATTCGGCAGCTGCCACACGCCTGGCTGCGACGGCGCCTTCGTGGCCAGCGCAATCATGTCGTCGGCAAAGCGCTCATAGGCCGGCAGTATCTTGTCCGCCACCAGTTCGCGCGCCTGCAGGGCGAGCCGGTCGCGCTCTTCCGATGTCAGGTCTTCCGGACCGGACAGAAGGCTGTCCAGCGTCACGACCAGAATATGGGTCTCGGCCTCGCCCTGTCCCATCTCGGTCGCCAGCACCGCCATCCGCCGCAGGATGAAATCCGGCGGGATCACACCGGCGGAGGCATCGGCATAGAGGCGGCGGCGTTCGTCATCGATCGCGTCGGGCAGGGCGGCGAGGCGTGCGATATAATCGCGCGCATCCTGCGCCGTCAGCACCGGGTGCGATTTCGTCATCAGGTCAGGTACGTCGAGATAGGCACCGCGCATCTGGTCAGCGACATAAGGGTAGGCGATGCCAAGGCCCGTCTGGCCATGTCCGGCCACGAACAGGCTCTCGGCGGTTTCATAGGCCTTGATCAGCGCTTCCAGGTTGTGCGCCTGCGCGCTGCCGGGCGCAGGCTTCGGCGTATCAGCCAGCGCCTGCAGCATTTCCAGCCGCGAAACGCGCGTGCGCTCATAGGCGGCCTGCGAACGGTCCGTCAGATAGCGGTTGAAGTCATAGCCGACCGTCTTTTCGGTCAGGCCCAGCCGCGTCGCCAGTTCGGGGTCGCGCGCCAGCTCGGTCTGCGCCAGCGTCGTCATCAGCTGGTCCACCTGCCGCGCGATTCGGCGCGGCGTTCCGGCGTCATCGACGGGGGCCGAACACGTGGCCAGCGGCAGGGCCATCGCGAAGCCGATTGCCGCTGAAGCGACGCGCTTTTGGAAGCGGGTTAGCCTCTGCATGAACATGTCGTCGTTTTCACCTTGTCTGGACTGCACTTCAAGCCGGTTCGGGTGTTGTGGCCAGCCCCTATTTCCGCTAACGCTCGGCCCATCAAATCAGGAGCAGACACGTGAACAACCCCCCTGCAACACCGCAAAACGGCGGCGCATCGCCGCTCTCCGGCCAAGTCCTCTTCTATCAGCAGCCCCAGCCGCTGTCTCCGGAAGATCATGGTGGCCTTGGCGTCAAGCAGGTCGCTGAACCATTCGGTTTCATGCGTCAGGCCCACGCCGTGCCGATCACAGTCACCGAATTTGGTCTGGCAGCTTCCTCCTATCCGATCATCTTTGTCGGCGCTGACCGTACACCGGTTGCCGTCATGGGCGTGCGTCAGGGCCAGAACCTGTTCGTGGATGCCGCTGGCCGCGTGCCGGATGATCATTACGTGCCGGCCTTCGTTCGCCGCTATCCGTTCGTGTTCGCGTCGGATGATGCGTCTGACCGCCTGGTCCTCTGCGTCGACCGCGCTGCACCGATGGTGTCCAACCAGCCGGAAGTGCCTTTCTTCGAGAATGGCCAGCCGACCAAGTTCACCAATGATGCCGTCGAATTCTGCAAGGAATTCGAGCGCCAGCGTCGCGCAACGGCTGAATTCACCAAGATGATCATTGATCTGGGCCTGATGGAGGAGAAATCCATCAGCTTCCAGCCGCGCGACGCGCAGGGCAATGAGGCCGGTCCACAACAGAAAGTGGCTGATTATTTCGCCATTTCCGAAGAGCGCCTCAACGCCCTTCCAGACGACAAATACCTTGAGCTGCGTAATAACGGCGCCCTTGGCGCATGCTATGCGCACCTCGTGTCGCTGCTCAACTGGCAGAAGATCATCCAGCGCGCGATCCGCACCGCGCCTCCGGCCCAGCCGGCTGCCTGATCCATCCGGATCGAGAATCCAGGGGCGGCGCCGCGAGGCGCCGCCCTTTTTACATCTGCGGCACATCCGCTCGCGCCCTGATCACGAAAAGGCGAGGGTCTTCATTCCTTGGCCAATCGCAGGCATATGGGCAGCTGGCGTAACGAAAGCCCCTTCATGATCCGTATCTTCACAAGCCTTCTGGCCATTCTCTTCCTCGGCGCCCTGGCTCCTGCCAGCGCCGCTCCGGTCGATGGCGGCCATGCCCGTGTCGAGCTGATCGCGGAGCGGTCCAGCGTCCTGCCGAGCGAAACCATCTATGCCGCCCTGAAGATGGAGCTGGATCCCGACTGGCACGTCTACTGGCGCAATGCGGGCGATGCCGGCCTGCCGCCGGAGCTGATCCATCGCGAAACAAGCAACATTCCCGGCGGCGCGATCGGCGATTTCGTCTGGCCCGTCCCGCATCTCCTGCCCGTCGTCGAAGGCGAGATCATGGATTATGGCTACAGCCACGAAGTCATCCTGCCCTTCCCGCTAATGATCCCGTCAAATGCGGCTGGCACGGTCCAGCTCGATGTCGTGGCCGATTATCTCATCTGTGAAGACATCTGCGTGCCGGAAACGGCTGATGTCTCCCTCACGCTCACGGTCGGCCAGCCGATACCCGATACGAAAAACGGCGACATGATCTCGCAATGGATCGCGCAGGCGCCGCTGCCTTTCGTCGGCGAGGCTCATATCGACACCAGCAGCACGCCCTGGAAGCTCAGCCTGCGCGGCGAGCCCGGCCTCACGCGTGACGCCGACATCCATTTCTTTCCTTTTGGCCACGAGATCAGCCACCCCGCCGCCCAGACCGTCAGCTTCGGCTCCGCGGGCGCAACGCTGTCGCTGACGCCAGCAGGCAGCACGCCTCTGGATGGCAATCTCGAGGGCGTCCTCGTCGTCGAACACGCTGACGGCACGCGCCTCGGCTATGAAATCTCGGCCGCGCAGGGCCCGGCTTTTGAGAATACCGCTGGCCTCGCCGCCATCCGCTCCGGCAAGGGCGGGGCAGGGGGTGGCAGCAGCCTGTTGACGCTCGCCTTTTTCGCCCTGATCGGCGGCCTTGTCCTTAATCTCATGCCCTGCGTCCTGCCGGTCCTCTCGATCAAGGCCATGGGCATGGTCTCCGCCGCCGCCAGCGGCCACGCCAATGAGCTGCGCAGCCATGGCATCTGGTACACGGCCGGCGTCCTCGTCTCCTTCGCTGCCCTCGCGGGTGCCATCGTCGCCGTGCGCGCCGCCACAGGCTCGGCCACGCTCGGCTTCCAGCTGCAGAATGCACCCACGGTCGCTATTCTTGCGCTCATCATGTTCGCCATCGGCCTCTGGCTGATGGGCCTCTTCGAACTCGGCAGCTCGATCCAGAACACTGGCAGCGGTCTTGCCAGCCGCAATGGCGCCGCCGGGGCCTTCTTCACCGGCATCCTCGCGGCCGTCGTCGGCGCGCCCTGTGTCGGGCCGTTCCTTGGCGTGGCCCTTGGCGCCGTGCTCAGCCAGCCCGCCCCGGCCGTCTTCGCCGTCTTCCTCGCTATGGGCTTCGGCCTCGCGCTGCCTTTCCTGCTGCTCAGCTTCGTGCCCGGCCTGCAGCGCCTCCTGCCCAAGCCCGGCAAGTGGATGGAAACGCTGAAACAATTCTTCGCCTTCCCGATGTTCCTCACCGCAGCCTGGCTCCTCTCCGTGCTGGGCGCCCTCGCAGGCCACAGTGCCGTCGCCTGGACCGTCGCGGGCGCCACCGCCATCACCTTCGCCATCTGGCTCGCTCGTCGCGGCGGCCTGCCTGCCCGCGCGGTGGCTGCTGCCGTTCTCGTCCTCGGCTTTGCCTACCCGGCTTTGCGCGCCAATGCGCCCGCCGCCGCTGAGGGCAGCTCCACCGCCTATGCCGCCAAATACGAAACCGAAGCCTGGAGCCCCGAGCGCGTCACCGAGCTGACCGCGCAGGGCCGCCCCGTCTTTGTCGACTTCACCGCCACATGGTGCGCCACTTGCCAGCTCAACAAGCTCAGCACGCTGAAAACGGCCGCCGTGCAGGAAGCCTTCGCCGACGCCAATGTTGCCTTCCTCGTGGCAGACTTCACCCGCAAGGATCCGGTCATCGCCGAGGAACTCAAACGCCGCGAACGTGCCGGCGTGCCGATGTATCTCTGGTATCCTGCCGGTGCATCAGAGCCGGATATCCTGCCCGAAATCCTGTCTAAAGACCTTGTGATTGGACTTCTCGCGCCAGCCTGACTTGAATGCGGGGCAAGGAATGACAGATTTGACCTGAGGAGACTGCCCATGTTCAGCCGCCGCAACCTTTCGCTCGCCGCAGGTATGGCCGCCGCTGTCGCCCTGACGGCCGGCGCCCTCATCGCCTCCACCGCCTATGCCAGCCCCCTTGTCGCGCCCGGCGAACCGGCCCCCGACTTCACCGGCCTCGACTCGAATGGCGAATACGTCTCCCTCGCTGACTTTGCCGGCAAGACCGTCGTCCTCGAATGGACCAATGATGGCTGTCCCTTCGTGCAGAAACACTACGCTACGCCGCCCGCCAATATGCAGACCCTGCAGGCCGAAGCCGCCGCTGATGATGTCGTCTGGCTCTCGGTCATTTCCTCGGGTCCCGGCAAGCAGGGCCATGTCTCGGGCAATGAGGCCAATGCCCTCACCACCAGCCGCAACGCCGCCCCCGCCCATGTCATCCTCGACCCGTCTGGCGATATCGGCCGCCTCTATGGCGCCAAGACCACCCCGCACATGTACGTCATCCGCCCTGATGGCAGGCTCGCCTATGAAGGCGCCATCGATTCCAAACCGTCTGCCCGCGTCCCGGACATCGACACGGCGACCAATTATGTCCGCGCCGCCCTCACCAGCGTCGCCGCCAACGAACCCGTGGCCGTTGAATCCTCCAAGCCCTATGGCTGCTCGGTGAAGTACGAATAGGGCGCCGCCCCATCCCCAGCGTCAGGCTTGCCTTCACCCCCCTCCCATTTATGACAGGTATGTCGAAAAAGAGGGGCAGGCCATGAGTTCAGGATCCGACAGTATCGTCCGCGACCAGCCAGCGGAAATGCCCTCCGAAGGCGGCCCGCTGCTCGAATATCACGGCAACCTGCCGCCATCGCCTGCCTGGTTCCAGGACGCCGTCGCCACCCCCTACGAGACCCATTTCGTTGACGTCAAAGGCGCCAAGGTCCGCTACCAGCGCTGGGGCCAGCGCGGCCGACCCGGCCTCCTCCTCGTGCATGGCAACGGCGCGCACGCCCACTGGTGGGACTTCATCGCGCCCTACTTCGCCCAGCATTACAATGTCGCCGCACTCACCTTCTCCGGCATGGGCGACAGCGATTGGCGCGAGAAATACGACATGGCGACCTTCGCCGAAGAAGAAGTCGCCGTCGCTGAAGACGCAGGCCTCTTCGATGCGGACGTGAAGCCCATCATCGTCGCTCATTCCTTCGGCGGCTTCGTCACCCTCGTCACCGGCGCCGAACATGGCGACCGCTTCACCGGCATGGTCATCGTCGACAGCCCCGTGAACCCACCCGAACGCCCTCATCAGGGTCCGCCACGCTCCGGCCGCCCCAACAAGGTCTATGACGATCTCGCCAGCGCCCTCGGCCGCTTCCGCCTCGCGCCGCCGCAGATCTGCGAGAACCATTACGCCATGGATTATATCGCCCGCTGGAGCCTCAAGAAGGCCGATGGCGGCTGGACCTGGAAGTTCGACCCCTCGATCTGGACCCATTTCGAGCCGAACGATGCGCCCGGCGACATGCTGAAAGCTGCCAAGTGCCGTATCGCCATCATTCGCGGCGAGGAAAGTGCGCTGATGCCGGATGATGTCGGCGACTATATGCGCAAGCTGCTGGGCCACCAGGTGCCGTTCATCTCCATCCCGCATGCGCGCCACCATGTCATGCTCGACCAGCCGCTCGCCTTCGTCTCGGCCCTGCGCACGCTGCTCGCCGAATGGGACCATTCAGAGCCGCACCGCAGCGTCTGAAAAAGCCGCCGGACGCGAATCCGGCGGCTTTCAAGAAGACCAGGGTGAGGACCTAGTCCTTGAAGTTGAGTTCCTGCATCAGGCTCGTGCCCATCACTTCGCGGAATTCCGCGCGGTCGGCACTCTCTGCTTCCAGCTGCGCGTCGGAAGCCTTTGACCATTCATTATAGGCCACATACCGGGCTTCGGATTCAGGTCCGCTTGCAATGTCCGTCATCACCGTAATCAGATAGAGGTCCGGCTCGCCTGAGCGGTTATGATAATTGGACAGGACCATATAGTCCTTGATCCAGCCCTTTGATTTCGCAAACTCCTGCGAGGCGCGCCATTTGTTGGCGAGGTGGTTGGCATAAGCGAGGCCGCCGCCCGGCTTGATGTCGATCCCCGTGACTTCCCAGAAATCACCGCTTACCATCGGATACGTATCGGCATCCGTCGTGGTCGTGGTCGTGGCTGCCGGTTCCTGCGCCGTTGCGGATGTTGCGCATCCCGCCAGCACAATCGTTATGGCAAGGCCCGCGATCTTCAGCGAATTGCTCCAGTGTGTTCTCATCGTTTCCTCCTTTTTTTATTATATATCCGATGGTTAACACAAATTAACATTTTCGCCTATAATTGTTTTTATGCGGATAATATTCGCGGACCGCGTGCATTCTGCCTGTCGTGCAACTGATCGCATGACGGCGCTTTTCTGAAGGCTTTGCACAAGTGCGCTGTATAAAGATGGGGGGCAATTGCGCGGATTTCCACGGGAGAGAGTGCGGCCCATCAGCAGCGGTCATTGCGCAGCGCGGCGATAATGTGCCGGAAAGCCGCGACCGTCTCCGACCGGGATGAAACCCGTGAGAGGCTCGGCCCATGTCTCACACGCCGCTTGATCCTTTCCAGTCCCTTGTCATGCTCGCTTGGCGCCGGGCCGATTATCTCGTGCATCAGATGGTGCGCGCGCTCGGCCTTGGCCTGCTGCCTTGCAAGCCCTTCCTGCTGCGCCCCGTGCGCGCCCGCCTCGCCGAGCCCATGCCCCGCGAGGCCACCACGCTGCCGCCCCGCCGCCCGACAGGCCCCTTGCGTCCGCGCATTCTGCGCCTCGACCAGCCCCTGCCGCCGCCGGAGCCTTGGGAATATCCACCGCCCGCAGACGATCTCCTGCCCAGCCAGCCGCTCATCCGCCGCCTTGTCGCCCTGCGCGACGTGTTCGCCGACCCCGCAACCCATATCGCCCGCATGGCGCGCCACCTTGCCCTCAGCCGTGCCACGCCAATGGCACGACGCTACAAGCTCGCCGCGCTGCCAAAAGCCATCACCGCTCGTAATGTGTCGCAAGCAGAACGCGAAAGCCTCCTCCAGCTCGATTTCGAAGCCCGGCTCAGCCTTGACGAACTCGAGTAGGACACAAGCTGACCTTGTCGTCTGCTGCAAAGCTGCCGGCCGGGCCATGCCTGTGCCGGCCGTCCGTGCTGGAATAAGGGCCTATTCCGCGCGTGGCAGCGAGGCGATATAGGCCGTCACGGCCTTCGCATCGGCGTCATTCATCGCATAGGGCGGCATGGGTGGCAGCACAGGCACGCCGCTCGGGCGTGGGCCGCCGCTCAGGAAAGCCGTGAACTCCGCCTCCGTCCAACCTTCGGGAAGCCCGGCAATTGATGGCGCAATCGGTGCCCAAGGCATCTCGGCCAGCGGTGCGAAGGGCAGTGGGCCGCCCTGTAGCGCATGCGCCATGTCGGGGCCGGTCGGCGTCATCGCCGTATGACAATCATGGCACCCGGTAATGCTCACCAGATATTGCCCGCGCGCTACCGGGTCTTCAGCGACCGGCAGTTCTGCCACCTCTACCGGCGCAGCGGCTTCAGCAGCAGGCGCTGCTGGTGCTGCAGATTCAGTCGGCGTGCATGCCGACAACCCCACGAGTGCCAGTGCACCCGCCAAGCCTGATTTTATCATGGAAATGGGTCCCACCCGTTAGCGCCGCACAGTTGCGGCGCAGGGTGAAATCTACACGATTTCCCCGGGATTTGGAATATCCTGATTTTGGGCCTGCAGCCTCAGGCCGAATAATCAAACACCGGCCAGCGCTCCGTGATCGCCCCGTCTTCATAGACGGCAATGTCCCCGAATTGCAGGAACACGGCCTCGCTCTGGTGCGGGCGCAGGAACACGAACTCGTCGGGGCTGATTTCCAGGTCCGGCCCGCCATTCAGCATTTCCTGGTTGGACGAGCGACCGAACGTCTTGTTGTAGGCAAGGCCCGGCGGGTCGACCGGGTCGGCCAGCCAGTTGCCGCCATAGATGAACACGGTCTTCGACGCGTTCGGGTTCCATGCCTTCGTCGCGCCATCGGCAAATTCGAGGCCTGGCATATGCGTCACCGGCATGGACTTGATCACGGGTGTCGCAATGAAGCTTGCGGGCAGATGCGGCTCCAGCAGCGTCGTGTCGAAATGCGTCGGCTTGACGAGGCACGAGCCAGCCGACACTTCGCTGGCAATCTCCGTATCCTGATAGGTCCGGTAGGTCGGGCTGCCCGCCGCATTGCGCGTGATGCTTTTCATGGCGTCCGCGCCGAACACTTCGGTCGCCTGCGCCAGTGCCGCCGCATAGCCCGTGCGCACGCCCTTCATCGCCCGCGCCTGCCAGCCCATGGCCGTCGGCAGCGAAGCAATGTGCGGATCGTATCCCATGAAGCCTGCAAAGCTGAGGCGCGGGTTCGCCTTTATGGCCTCCAGCATGCCTTTCAGCTCGCTGCCCGCCACCATGCCGCCCCGGTGCAGGCCCACGTCGAGCTCGATATTGATCGCGAGGTCGCGGCCCACCTGTTCTGCGAGATCTGCATATTGCGCGAGCCGTTCCGGTGTATCGACCAGCCACTGGATATTGTCCGCCGCGCCGTAATAGTCCGCTGGCAGCTGTTCGAAATAATGCTTTGCTGCCACCACGGGCAGGGGCTTGCCGAGCAGCTGGTTTGCCTCCGGCATGGCCTGCGAAATCTCCAGCAGCATGGGCAGGTTGAACGTCATCAACCGGTCCGTGCCGGTGCGCTCGCGAATGTGCCGGATCAGGCCCAGCGAGGGCAGGGACTTCGCCACGATCCGATAGCCCATGCCCACCGGCAGGAAGCCTTTCAGCGTGTCCACGTTCGCATTGAGGCGCGCCTTGTCCACCACCATGGTCGGCTGCGCGATGCCCGCCGCAATCAACGCCTTTTGCACATCCAGGAAATAGGCGTCACGCGGGCCGCTCTTGTCACCGGGTTTCATCATCAGGGCTGTTACTCCTACAAGGGCCGCTCCGCCCAGGATCACATTGCGGCGCGAAAATTCAATCATTGAAAGGCTCTCCGAACAGGTAGCCAAGGTACGGGTTCAGGAACTTGCCTTCCGGGTCTAGTTCGCGCCGCAGCGCCAGGAAGTCGTCGAACTTCGGGTACAGGCCTGAAAGCTCCGCCTTGCCCAGCGAATGGTGCTTGCCCCAGTGCGGGCGCCCGCCATTCGCCCGATGGATCGGCTCGATCTCCGAGAAGAAATAATCATAGCGCTCATCGACCGCCGCATGGATCGCCACCGAAATGCGCGGGCCGGCATTGAACGGGCTCAGCCAGGCCTCATCCGGCGCGATGAAGCGCACTTCCATGGGGAAGAAAACGTCCTTGTGCGTCTCCAGCTGCGCGATCACCTGTTTCAGGCCCTTGATCCCGTTCTCGCGGGGAAGATGGTATTCCATCTCGTTGAACTTGGTCGGCCGTGTCGTCGAGAGCAGCTTGTAGGAACTGTCGCTGAAATCCTCGATCGTGCCCTTGGGCAGGGCCGCGCCGACAATCTTGCGCCGCAGCCAGGGCGCCCAGCCGAACTGGTTACGCAACATCTTCAGCTGGTCCAGCGTCTCGTCATCAATATCATCGCCGCGCCCGGTGACGGGGCCCTCGTGCAGGTCATGGCTGATCGCGGCGCCATAGCCGGTGTGCGGGAAATAGTAGAATTCGAAATTGCGGTGCGTCCCGGCCAGCTCCTCGGCCCGCGCGATCAGGTCGTCGATCCGCTCCACCCAGACCTTCCGGTGCAGGTTGAAGCTCGGCACGGTCTTCAGCGTGTATTGCGAGATCACACCCAGCCCGCCGAGCGACACGCGCCCCGCCGCGAAGAGGTCGGGATGGCTTTGCCCGGTCACGTTGATCACGTCGCCCGTGGCGGTCACCAGCCGGAAGCCGGCAATATGGTCATGCAGCGCCGTCAGCGTTTCGCCGGTGCCATGGGTGGCGGTCGAAAAGCTGCCCGCCAGCGTCTGGACGTCAATGTCGGGCAGGTTGGGCAGGGCCCGGCCCACTTCGGCCAGTTCCGTTGCCATCTGGAACAGGCGCGTGCCGGCTCCGAAGACGGCATGGCCGGTTGTCTCGTCCAGCGATTTCAGGCCCGTCAGGCGGCTCACATCCACCATCACGCCTTCGCTGGGCGCAAGGCCCACAAAGGAATGGCCGCTGCCATAGGGGCGCATGCGGGTGGTCGTACCGGCGATGAGTTCGCTCAGCTCATCCTCACTTGCGGGCAGGCTGATGGCTTCGGGTGTCGCGCGCTGCACGCCCGACCAGTTCATCCAGCTGTCCTCGCCGTCCGGCGCTTCCGGATAGTCCGGCTCATAGTCGGGACGCGTGAAATCACGCCCGCTCCAATTAATATACCGCTCGGCTGGAATAGCAGCAGTGCCTGCAGCAACCGCGCCACCTGCCAACAGCATGGTTCGTCTCGAAACCGGCATACCCTCTCCCTCCGATCCTCCGAAGAGGATAGGACACGGGCATCGGCGCCGCTGTCAATAGATGACGTAGGCGTCAGTTTTTTTGCAGAGCGATTTGCCTGTTCGGCAGGGAAGGGATCAGCCCGCGAAGGCTTTCTCGATCACGAACTCGGCCGGCGCGGCATTCGAGCCTTCGGTCAGGCCATTGGCGATCATCAGGGCTTTCACGTCCTGGATCATCTCCATCGAACCGCAGATCATCGCCCGGTCTGTCGCGGGATCGAGCTTCGGCACGCCGAGGTCCGTGAACAGTTTGCCTGTCTCGATCAGGGTCGTGATGCGGCCCATGGTCGGGTGCGGGGTGCGCGTGCAGCTCGTGTAGAGGCGCAGCTTGCCATCCGCCATCTCGCCAACAAGCGGATCCGCCGCAATGTCGCGGATCAGGTTCGTTGAATAGGCAAGCTCGCCATTGTCGCGGCATGTATGCGTCACGATCACTTCGTCATAGCGCTCATACGTGTCCGGATCGCGGATCAGGCTGGCGAAAGGCGCAAAGCCTGTGCCGGTGGAAAACATGTAGAGCCGCTTGCCGGGTGCCAGCGCGTCCAGCACGAGCGTGCCGGTCGGCTTCTTGCCCAGCAGCACCTTGTCGCCTGGCTGGATTGATTGCAGGCGCGATGTCAGCGGGCCGTCCGGCACCTTGATCGAATAGAATTCCAGTTCCTCGTCCCAGGCAGGGGAGGCGATGGAATAGGCGCGCAGCAGAGGCTTTCCGTCTTCCTTGGGCAGGCCGATCATTACGAACTCACCCGTGCGGAAGCGGAAGCTTTGCGGACGGGTAATGCGGAAACGGAAGAGCCGGTCGGTATAATGCTCGACGCTCAGGACAGTCTCCTCGGTCGGGGCATTCGGATTCACTTTGGGTGCAGGCGTCGCAGCAGCGGCAGATGCATCAGCAGACATGGGCAGGCCTCTTTGCGGGGTCAGCTATTCAGGTTCAGGCCCGCAAATGACCCCTCGCGCCCGCAAAAGCAAGGCGTCAGATTGGCAGTTTAGTTTTGCTGAACAGTCGGGACCGGCGCCATTTCAGGCCAGTCGGACACCCAGTGAATGTCGCCATCCCTGATCGAATGGGCCCCTTTCAGCTCATAGATATTCTCGTACCCATAGCCGTAGAGATTGATGAAGGTCGGCACGTTCAGGGCCAGCTCGACCCGTTTCAGCATCACGGGCGCCATGTTGTCGCTGAAATTATTGTTGCAATAGATCAGGATGCGCGTGGCCTTGTCGCCCAGGGCCGCAGCCAGTTTCGCGTCGGTGAAATCGGAGAAATTGACGTTCACCGCGCCGTCGATATGGCCCATATGGAAGGCCTCGGCACTGCGCGTATCCAGCAGGATCGTGCCGGGCTCAGCCTTCATCGCGTTGAATGTCTCAAGGTCCACAAGGCGGGCCTGCCGATAGGCGGCGAGTTCGCCGCTGAGGCCGACAAAGCCGTCATAGTCGATCAGGGAGTCCGCAGGCTTCGCTTCCTGCGCCTCGGCATTCGCCAGCAGGCCGCAGCCGATAAAGGCGGCAATCGTCAGTATTCCCAGGATGGCATTGCGCTTCACGCCCACGGGAAATCTCCTCTTCGTATCCCATTGCCCGTGAATCCTCGCTCGCAATTACGGCAGGAATGCGGAGCACGCGGTGGCATTGCGGCCGCAATCGCGTGCGGCGGGGTTCAACCCGGCGGTGTATCGGCATTTTCCCGGCAAGACGCCGTAAATGCAGACATCAACATGCTTAATTTTGCCGTTCTGTAGATTTCACTACAGATTTGGCGTTTTGATTCAGGAAATAAATACATATTCCGCCTAAGGCTCTTTAAGCAAGGAACCTCGCATGCTGTTTGAGTCTGCCCCCATACAGAGAACACCCGCCCTGACACGGGACATGGGATTCCATGATGTGGCAGCCTTTTTCCGGCAGTATCCGGACGCCACGCTCTGCCCCGTGATCGACGATTACCAGGTCCCGATTGGATACGTCTCCTCGCTGTCATTCCAGACGATGCTCGCCTCGCCCTTCGGCCATGCGCTGCACGAGAAGAAGAAGGTCCACAGCCTGATGAAGTCCGGCGTGGATTTTCCCTCCATCCGGGACAGGATTGTCGATGTCATCGGGCGTTACATTTCCGACGACAGGACGATCCGTGACGGCCTCGTCCTGATCGGGCAGGATGGCCGCTATCATGGCATCATGACCGGCCTTCACGTCTTCGAAGCCATGAACACGATCCACACATCGATGCTGGCCAAGCTGACGCTGGAAATTGCCGAGCGCAAGGTCGCCGAACAGAAAATCAAGTCGCTGGCCGATGAAGACCCGCTCACGGGAATCCTCAACCGGCGCGCCTTTGTCCGTGAGGTCGACGCCCATATCGCGCGCGGCATTCCGTTCGCCTGCGCCTTTGTCGACCTCGACCGGTTCAAGCACCTGAATGACCGTTACGGCCATGCGGTCGGCGATGAAGTGCTCAAGACAATTTCAAACCGCCTGTCGGATAATGCGGCGCTGGCGCATGCGGCCCGGCTCGGCGGCGACGAGTTCGCCTTCGTGGTCACGGCGTCTGGCGGCTCGGCGGCGATCCAGCAGATACTCGAGGATACGCAGGCCGAGCTGATCCGGGGCATTGATTCCGCTGTCGGGCAGGTCTTTGTCGGCGCGTCAATCGGCTATGCCATCCACCTGATGGACACGTTCGAACAGGCGGCCATGCTGCACGCAGCCGACAAGTCCATGCTGCGGGTCAAGGCGCAGGGCGGCGGCGTCGCGCGCTTCAACAGGACGCTCGATATCGGCAGTCGCGAGGCCGACATGGTCGATCTCGCGCTCGTGTCGGCGGTGGCGAACAAGCGGTTCGAACCGGCTTTCCAGCCCATCCTGGATGTTCGCACCCGCCGCATTGTCGGGCACGAAATGCTGGCGCGCTGGCCGCAAAGCGGTCTCCAGTCCGACCCGATGCCGAGCCAGTTCATCGAGGCCGCCGAGCGTCTCGGGCTGATCGATCCCCTGTTCTGGTCGCTGGCCGACAAGGCCGTCGCCAGCATGGATGACAGCGACACATTCCTCGCGCTGAACATTTCGCCGACCCAGCTCTGTTCCGACCAGTTCCTCGACAAGCTCGACAGCCTGCTCACACGTCACAGGGTCGATCCTGCGCGTCTGGAGCTGGAAGTCACCGAGCATATCTATTTCAGCAATCTCGATCTCAGCACGGAAATCCTCCACAAGGTGCGCGCCATGGGCGTGTCCGTCGCCCTCGACGATTTCGGCACGGGCTATTCCTCGCTCAAGCTGATCGACCAGCTGCCCATCGACAAGATCAAGATCGACCGCTCCTTCGTCGCCCAGGAAGGCGGCAAGACCGTCCGCGGCACGATCCTGAAAGCCACGATTGCGCTCTGCAAGGAGCTCGGCATCAAGAGCTGCACCGAGGGCATCGAGACGCGCGAGAATCTCCACCTCATCGCGCAGCTCGGATGCGACCTCGCGCAGGGCTACCTGATCGGCCGGCCGGAGCTTCGGCATAAACCCGCCCTGCCGGGCAGGCTCTCGGCCTGATCCCTATTCAGCGTCGAGCAGGGGCAGGCCGAGGGCCGCTTCCACATCGGCCCAGCTCACCAGCTTGAAATTCTGGTCCTGTTCCTTCAGCGGGTTGGCATCGTCCTGCACGGCCAGAATACCGCGCGGATAACCGGGCAGGGCGGCCGAGACAATGTCGATCCCGTCCGTATGCGTTACGCCGTCGACGCCCGCTTCCGTGTTCTCGACCAGCGTGAACGCGCCCATCGGCGTGTGCGGTGCCTGGCGCTCGTACACGACATAGCGATTGGCTTCCTGCGCCGAAGCGACGATCCAGCCCTTGCCTTGCTTGCCGCGCCAGATCGAGACGCCCTCGACATCGGCCACAAGGCCATTGCCGGCGGCAATCGTGTCGAGTTCGACCGGCTGGGAGTCCGCCTCTCCATAGGCCAGCGTCCAGATGCCGTGATCTTCTTCGCCGATCACCAACTGGCCATTGGCCTCATCGAACACGCAGCCTTCCAGCTGGGTCGCCAGCTTCACGCTGCGCAGCAGCTTCCCGGTGACGCCATCAGCTTCGCCTTCGATCTGCCAGAGCTCGACCGTGCCGTCCTTGTAGGTAACGCCTGCAATCGGGGAGGATTTGCCGTCGCCAAGGCAGATGCCGTAAGGCTCGGTCTTGCCGGTCTGGATGTCGTTGATATGGGCGATCTCGCCCGTCGTCCGCTTGATCGAGAAGACCGAGATGCCCTGCGTGTCATTGCTGGCCACGGCGAGGTCGAAGGGACCGCCAAGGCCCTGGCGCACGTCGACATTGTTGATCGGGCCGAGCGGCATGCGCTGGACTTCAGACCCGTCGAGCGCGAACACGACCAGGCCTTCCTGCTTGTTGGTGCCGAGGATCAGCGATTTCGCAGGATCGGTCGGGCTCACCCAGATGGCCGGGTCGTCCGCACTGTCGCCCGTGGCGCCGACAAGGCCGGTCTCTGCCAGCGGCATGACCGAAGCTGTCGGGTAGTCCGGAACGCTGGCGCAGGCAGCAAGGGCGAGCGCCGATGCGCTGGCGAGAATGAGGCGGGCAGGGGACATGGCGGGCTCCATCAGGGTCGGGTTTGTGCCCGGCTATAACGGTGATGGCGCTGCGCAACCAGACGCATATTTGCGACGATTGCATGACATTCCGGCCTGCGCCGAGGGCCTCATCCGACCGGGAAACGGCCCATGCGCTCTTCCCAATGGCGTCGGCAGAGCGAGAGATACGTCGTCTTCTCGATCGACACCTGGTCGCCCTCTGTCAGGGCCTTTCCATCGGGGCCGATGCGCACGACCATGGTGGCCTTGCTGCCGCATTCGCAGATCGTGCGAATCTCGCGCAGATTGTCGGCAATCGCCAGCAGGGCCGCCGAGCCTTCAAACAGTTCGCCCCGGAAATCCGTGCGCAGGCCATAGGCCAGAACCGGCACATGCAAATAGTCTGTCACCCGCGCCAGCTGCCAGACCTGCGCCTTGGTGAGGAATTGCGCCTCGTCGACAAAGATGGCGTCCAGCCGGCCCTTGGCCATCACGTCCTGGATCAGCGCGAAGAGGTCCACCTTGTCGGAATAGAGCGTCGCTTCGGAACTTATGCCGATGCGCGACGAGATATGCCCGTCCTCGGTGCCGCCATAGAGTTCGGAGGTGAGCAGCAGCACATCCATGCCCCGCTCGCGGTAATTGTGCGCCGCCTGCAGCAGGATCGTCGACTTCCCGGCATTCATCGCCGCATAGGAGAAATAGAGCTTGGCCATGGTCACATATAGTTATGAGGGCTCAACCTGCGCAATTGCTCAGGATGAGCCCCTTAGGAAACATGTTGAGGCGAAACCCTATTCCAGCTTCTTCGCAACGCCTTCACGGCGCGGATCAGCGGCGCCTTCAAGGCCATTGTCGCGCACGACGATCACATGCAGGCCGGAATTCTCACCGGTGCGTTCTTCAACGTCATAGCCCATCTGGCGCAGCGTTTCGGCATCTTCCGGGCCGCCTTCGCGGTCCACTTCGACGCCGACCGTGTCACCGCGCGCGATGATGTTCGGCAGGTCGACGGCTTCCTGCGCCGTCAGGCCCCATTCCATCACGCCCACGAGCGTCTTGGCGACATAGGCGATGATCGAGTTGCCGCCCGGCGAACCGGTGACCATGAACAGGTCGCCGTCCGGATTGAACACGAGGGTTGGCGACATCGAGCTGCGCGGACGCTTGCCGGCGGCCGGTGCGTTGGCGACTGGCTGGCCGCCAGCGGTTGGCGCGCGGGAGAAGTCGGTCAGCTGGTTGTTCAGCAGGAAACCATGCGTCATGCGCGACGAGCCGAAGGCGGCTTCAACAGTCGCCGTCATCGAGACGGCATTGCCGTCAGTGTCGATGATGGAGATATGCGTCGTGCCCGGCTTGTGCTCGGTCTGGTCCTGGCCCCACATGCCGATCATCGGGCTGCGGCCAAGGGCAACGCCCGGGTCGCCCGGCGTGGCATGTGCGTCCGGCGCAAAGGCTTCCTTGGCGCGTACTTTCAGATAGTCCGGATTGATCAGGTCAGCCGTCGGCACGGTGACATGGTCTGCATCAGCCACATAATAGTCGCGGTCGGCATAGGCGAGGCGCTGGGCGTCGACGAAGATTTTCAGGTAATAGTCTTCCGACACTTTCACATTCGGGCCGGGTTTCATCAGGTCATAAAGACCCATGATCTCGTTCTGCGCGACACCGCCGGAAGAGGGCGGCGGGGCGGAACAGATCTTGTAGCCCGTCGGCAGCGTGCCGCAGACGGCCGGGCGTGTCTTCACGGTGTAATTGGCAAGGTCGTCCGGTGTCATCACGCTGCCATAGGGCTCGGCGCCTGCGGCGGCGACGATGCCTTCGGCAATCTCGCCGGTGTAGAAGGCGCTCGGGCCTTCAGCGGCGATGCGTTGCAGCGTTGCGGCATAGTCCGGGTTCTTCAGCAGGTAGCCCTTTGGAAGCGGCTTGCCATCCGGATAAAAATAGGCCGCCGTGACCGGGTTGTCGTCGAGATTGATGACCGCGCGCAGCCGCTCGGATGACAGCGCTTGCGAAAGCTTTTCACCAACTTCAAAACCATTCTCGGCCAGCCGGATGGCGGGCGCGAAATCAGCGGCCCAGTCGCCCGTGCCGGCAGCATCATGCGCGGCCTTGTAGAGCGCAACCTGTCCGGGCACGCCGACCGAATGGCCTGACTGCCAGGCTTCGATGAAATCCATCACCTTGCCGTCCTTGACGAAATAGTCCGCCGTGGCCGCCGCAGGGGCCATTTCGCGGCCATCGAATACCGTGATCTCGTCCTTCGAACGGTCATAATAGACCATGAAGGCGCCCCCACCGAGGCCCGAGCTTTCCGGCTCAACGAGGCCGAGCACGGCATGGACGGCAATCGCCGCGTCGATCGCGTTGCCGCCATTGCGCATCACTTCCAGCCCGGCTTCAACCGCCAGCGGGTTGGCCGCAGCGACCATCGCGCCCTTGGTCCAGCTGAGATCGTCGGTCGGCGGGCTCAGTGATTCGGCTGTTTCTGCCGCGCTCTTGGCGGCGTCGGCGGACGAGGTGACATTGCTTTTGGCCTGCGTACAGGCGCTCAGCGCAAGGCTGGCAATGGCAATGAGGGGCAGCCCGAGGAAACGGCTGGGCGATTGCGTGCGACGATACATGAGAAACCCTTTGCTTGGCGCAGTGTTCGGCTGACCTTAAGAGACTGACACAGGAATGAAAAGGCAAAGGCAGATATCATGGCACAGCCCGGAAAGAATAACCTGATCACGGATGTGGCAGGTATCAGCGTCGGGCAGGCAGAAGATGCCCGCGTGCGGACCGGCACAACCGTGATTCTGGCGGAGAAACCGGCTGTCGCCGCCGTCTGCGTCGCCGGGGGCGGCCCCGGCACACGCGAGACGGACCTGCTCGCGGGCGGCACACTGGTCGATGTGGTCGATGCCATCTGCCTTTCGGGCGGCAGCGCCTTCGGCCTCGCGGCTGCTGATGGCGTCGCTGCGGGCCTGAAGAAGGCCGGGCGGGGCTTTGGCCTGATCGACCTGCCGACAGTGCCCAAATCGCCCATCGTGCCAGCAGCGATCCTCTATGACCTCGCCAATGGCGGCGACAAGGACTGGGGCGATGCCTCGCCCTATGCCGCCTTGGGCCGCACGGCCTATGACGCGGCCTCTGACACGTTCCGCCTTGGACGGGCAGGGGCAGGCTATGGCGCGGCAGCTGGCGCCCATCTTGGCGGCACCGGTTCGGCCAGTATCGTGACGAAGGACAAGATCACGGTTGGGGCGCTTGCGGCGGTCAATTGCTATGGCTCGGTCTATATGCCCGGCACGGATGCCTTCTGGGCCTGGCCCTACGAGGAAGACGGCGAGTTCGGCGGTGTTCGCCCGCCATCGGACTTTTCCATGAATGCCGAAGACTGGGGCGCGGCCAAGCTGAACCCCAGCCTTGGCCAGAACACGACCATTGCCTGCATCGCCACCGACGCAATCCTGACGCCCGATCAGGCCAAGCGCGTGGCCCAGATGGCCCTCTCCGGTTTCTCGCGCGCCATCCGGCCTGTCTTTGCGCCTTTTGATGGCGACGCGGTGTTCGTGCTGGCCACAGGCAAGCGCGCCTTGCCCGATCCGTCGGCGGCAACCCTCGCTCGTATCGGCGAGCTCGCGGCCAGCACACTGGCGCGCGCCATCGCAAGAGGGGTATACATGTCCGGGAGATAAAGGGGACGGACATGAAAAACATCGCAAAATGGAGCCTCGCGCTCGGCGCGCTCACGCTCGCCACAGCGTGTGTCGTGGCAGGCAAAGACGCAGATCCGGCAGACTGGCCCGGCATGGCCTCAATGCAATCGGTCAGCGGCAAGGAAATCTATCACGAGTGCGGCGCGACGATGATTTCGGATAGCTGGGCCATCACGGCGGCCCATTGTGTCGAGACCGCGCGCATCGAGAATGGCCGCCGCGCCATCCAGTATGTACCGGATGCCACCGGAGACCTCGTGCGCTTTGGCCCCATGATCCTGACCATCGGGGCAGGGGACTTGCGCAAGGTCGCCCGGGGCAGCGTTTTCCCGATCCGGGCAGTGGTCGTGCATCCGGACTACAAGCGCGGCCATGCCGAAGGCGGCAATGACCTTGCCCTCGTGCGCATTGATGGCGTCTGGAAAGGCGCCGTCGGCAGGCTCGACGGCCTCACGGGCAGCGTCAGCGATTTTGACCCGCCCTATTCGGAGCTGATGGTCGCCGGCTATGGCAAGACGGGCGAACAGGCCACCGGCCAGGAAGCCGTCAGCCGCACCGGGCGCCACCTCAGCGCGCCGATGATGGTGCTGCAGGAAGCCTACCTCCCCAAGATCACGCCGCAGGAATGCAAGACGGACCTTGAAGGCCTGATCACGCAATATGGGCTGCAGGAAGACTATGCCGGCGTCAGCGTCTCGCCCGAGACCCAGATGTGCGCCGGCGCCAGCTATTCCGACAGCTGCCAGGGCGATAGCGGTGGCCCGCTCGTCCAGCGCGGCAATGGCGGCAACGGACCGGTCCAGGTTGGCGTGGTCAGCTGGGGCCTCGGCTGTGGCCGGGAGGGCAGCCCGGGCGTCTATATGCGCGTCTCGGCCTATGCCGACTGGATTGCCAGCACGACCGGAATTGCGCACTCGGCAACCCCGGCGGCACCCTGACGGGCCTTGTCCGCGCCCTTGTTGTGCACTGGCGAGAGGCGTAGAATGGTCGCCGCTAGCGAGGTCAGAGCATCATGCAGAGGTTGGCATATCGCGCGTCAGTCAGGCGCTTTGCGTTGCTGGCGTGCGCTTGCGCCGTTACGACCGCCGCTGCATCTGCACAGATTATTGCAGGACGCGATGCCAGCGCAGATGACTGGCCGGGCATGGCTTCGCTGCAGACCGTTCTGGGCCATTCCCTGTTCCATGAGTGTGGCGCCACGATGATTTCGCCCGAATGGGCCCTTACCGCCGCCCATTGCGTTGAAGACGCGCGCATCGAGACAGGCGGGCGGGCCTATCAGTATGCGCGCGCCGACGATGGAAGCCTCGTCAGGTTTGGCGTTTTGAGTGTTGCCATCGGAGCGGCCGATTTGCGACGGCGAGGGGCCGGAACCGTATTTCCGTTGAGCGCCGTCGTTGTTCACCCCGCCTACAAGCCCGAAAAGCCTGAAGCCGGCAATGATATCGCCCTCCTGCGCCTCGAAAGTCCCTGGGAAGGTCACGTCGCCCTTGTGGACGGCCTGACGGCGGGGCCACCAGAGGATAATCTCGACGGCCCACCTCTCGTGGTTGCCGGATATGGCCGCACGGAGGAAGACGGGCCCGGCGAGGAGGCCTTTAGCCAGACTGGCCGCCAGCTCAGCGCTCCCAAGATGCGCCTGCAGGAAGGCTATGTGCCTTTTGTGGAGACAGATGCCTGCCGGCAGCAGATCGACAGCCTCGTCGCGCGCTATGGCCTGTCTGACTTATACACGGATGTCGCCATCAGTTCCGAGAGCCAGATCTGCGCCGGCGCGGGCACGACGGATTCCTGTCAGGGCGATAGTGGCGGCCCGCTTGTCCATCGCGCCTATGCAGGCCCCCCGGTCCAGGTCGGCATTGTCAGCTGGGGCCTCGGCTGCGGCCGTCCGGAAAGCCCCGGAATCTATACACGGGTCGCGGGTTATGCAGACTGGATTTCCGGCGTTACGGGACTGCAGATCGCCGAGCCGCAGCCCTGATTGCAGTTTTCCGTGAAAACCCGTGTCAGGCAGGCTTGCAAGCGGCGAAACCTGCCTGTATGTGTCCGCCTTCCTTTTGGAGGCACCCGTAGCTCAGCTGGATAGAGCACCAGACTACGAATCTGGGGGTCGGGCGTTCGAATCGCTCCGGGTGCACCAAAGGAAACAAGGCGTTAGCGAAAATTCGGCTTCTTTGAATTTCGACGTGCCCACACATTGCCCACACAAATTAGTGTTCGCGCAGGCCTGATCTGGCTTCGGCGGTGTTCGTGAACGTGTTGCCTTCAATGAATGACACCAGCGTTGCGCGGCGATACCTGATCGCTCGGCCGACTTTCACGAAATGTGGGCCAAGGCCTCGTCCTCCCATCCGCCATTTTGCGAGTGTCTGAGGTTTCACGTTAAGCAGGGCGGCGGCCTCTTCCGGAGTGAAGAGCTGGTCAGGGTCGACAGGACCAGGATTGTTGTCGCTGGGGCTCACTGCCGTGTATCCTGCATCGACACAAAATCATCCTCACTGAACACTGCATCCGCCAGCGCCTCGCCTAGCAGTCTGCGCCCGGAGCCCAGCCGGTTCTGAACAGCCTTGCGGAATTGTGCATGTCGTTTCTTTGTGTCTGCGATAGCCGCATGGATCTGTTCATCGGTCATCGGCGGCGAGAACAGGAGTTCATACCAGGCGATGAGGTCGGTCATTTCCATATGCGCCTGCTGGTCGCGCTCGATGCGCGCAAGCGTACGCAGGATGTCGTCCTGGCGCCTTATCATGCCGGACTCGCGGGCATGGTCGAGCGCGAGGGAGAAATACGCCTTCAGCGCCATTTCAATGATGGCCGATTGGGACTGACCAGGTTTAGATCCAGCGGCGACGACTTTGGAGTGAAGCTCTCCTCCGACATAGGCGATGAGGCGGTGTTTCATAATCCGCCTCGCATTCTGTGAGGAAAAAACGCTACCAACATGCCCTCAGTGTGCGGAAAGGGGTATCCATCCGTCAAGTGTGGAAATTGGGGGGAATTAAGTAGGAATCTGTAGTGTTTGCGGGCGCTTGTATCGCTTTGCTCGCCGTACACGCTGCTTGCTCAAATTCACATCGCCTGACAGGCGAAAGCTGATCAATCAGATCGAAATCGAACTTCGCAACAGTCTCGTACGGGAGCATTTGTGTTCCCGCGCGTGGTCGGTCCTGTCAAGGCCGCACGCCGCGAAGCGGTGGCCAGCGGCCAGCCTTGACAGGATCGACCGCGCGCAAAGAGGCTGGCTATGGCTGAAATGGCAAAGTCTGCCATTCGGCCATGAAGGCAGTAAGGTTCGGGTTTCAGGCTGACTTAGCGGCTGAGCCCAAGGTCACGCCCACGTGTCATCTGGAGACCGCGAGAGAAAGACCAGGAGAGGGTTACCTGCCTCGCCCGCATGCCTTCCAGATCTCGCGACCACGGGACAAGCGTGAACTGCCGGGCATATTCGATCCGGGTAAATACCGAA